>Ga0180437_10000527_pt1 | contig 73591 bp, 121 predicted proteins | sample SS_ome_4_FD_132410 | JGI IMG/M metagenome (GOLD analysis project Ga0180437, IMG submission 132410) | Hypersaline lake sediment archaeal communities from the Salton Sea, California, USA - SS_3_D_1 metaG | ecosystem: Environmental > Aquatic > Non-marine Saline and Alkaline > Hypersaline >...
CACGGTCGATCGCCTGGTGCCAGTGCCCTGCGAGCCAGTCAACCTGTCGGCCGACGTCCGAAACGACCGACCTGACAGTACGGGCGGTTGCCTCCAGGCGCGCGAGGCGGGCGTGCAGCGTCTCGGGCTGCTTCGCCGGCGTGCGGAAGGGCTGCGTCTCGGGCCGGCGCGCCCCAGGCGGGAAGTCGTCGACCATTGCTATGTTGCCTTGCAGGTCCGAAGTCATCGCTACATCTCCCCCTTGGCGCGCGCTGCATGCGCCCGGCTGGACGCGAGCTTGTTGATGGCGTCCCGCACTTCGAGCGCGATGGCGAAGAGCACGTTCGCCTGCTCCGCGGTTGGCGCGGATCGCCAATCCTCCAACCACGACTCTGCGCCCGAGGAAGCGCGCGGGTGCGTCAGCCCGCCTACGGCTTCCAGCTTCGCTGGCCATTGCAGCGCGCGGAAGGCACGCACCAAGGCGCGCACGTGCTCCGGGTTGTAGCTGCACGGCGCTTCCTGCTCCGCTGCGGCACACGTGAGCGCGCCGCTCAGCATATCCGCGCAGCTTGCCACGATCTCTGCACAGGCCCCGGCGCGTGGGGCAAGGCCCCGCAAACGGGCCTCGACCGCCTTGATCGCTTCGATGTCAGCCATTCGCTAAAACTCCAATGATTTCAATGTGTTACCACTACTTTTACCGTCTTCGAGGATAGTATTTTGGCGCACGCGTTCTGTGGGTCCGCGGGGCTCTTCTTGTTCCTTTTGGGTTGCCGTCCGCCCCAAACCACCCGTAGCCTACAGCTCGCCCGCTTGCGTCGAGCACTGAGTAAACCGGGCCGCGATCGGGGTCGTCTTCAACAAACTCCGCCCTGACAGCGTGTCCCCAGAAGGCGCGGTACTTGTGAAACCACGCCACCAGGTCTTTGCAGTCAGTCTCACGCAGCGAGGTCATCGCTTCTACCGCCTGGCGATCTCTGATTCCGCCGCACGCCGGTACCACCACGGCCCGATGCCGGGCAGCGCGAAGACGTAGGCGCAGCTGTGGTTGACGGCGCGGCCGAAACGGTCTGCGCGGTTGCGCACCTCGCCGGCTGTGCGGCCGGCGTGAAGCATCTGGCGCCACCTCCACCGATCGGCGACCAGTTCAAACCAGCACCGGAAGACAGCGAGCCCGACCCAGGGCGGCATCGCGTAGTACAGCAGCAGGAAGAGAGGCACACCGCACCAGGCGCGCACGGTCTTGCCGAAGAACCAGCCCAAGATCGGCACGGTCCACCCGAGCAGCTCGTAGGTCCAGTTGTGCCCAGCCTCGTGGGCAAGCGTGTTGAACGGGAGGTTGTGGTGCTCGGCCGCGTAGATCTGCAGCGGCCCGAGGGCGAACGGGCGCCCACCGGTCAACCACGAGAGCCGGGTGGTCAGCCTCGCTGCGGGCCAGAACGTGCGCGCGACGTCCTGGTAGTGGTTCTTGTTCGCTGTCCAGCTCACGGGATCTCTCCCGTCCCGCCGCAGCGGCGGCACCGGCGCTCGATCATGCCCACCTCGGTCACCTTGCCGCTTCCGCCGCAGTCTGGGCACGGCACGCCACGCAGCTTCAGCTTGGGTCGCGCCTTGCGCTTCGCCCGCAGCCGCGCAACACCCGCGTCGTGCTTCGCGCGCGCCTTCACGCGCGCCTCGTCATCGAGCCCCGACGGAATACCGAGTGCGTCGAGCACAGAACTGCAGCCGCAAGCGCAGTCATCAGGGTGGTGCGCCTGCGCGTCCGGCGCCGGCCTACCGTAGAACGACTCGCGCCGGCACACGGCCAGCTCGAACGCTTCGAGGCACGACATCAGGTACTCGGCCAAGATGAAGTCGGGCGTGTCCGACGCGTTCTCGCGGCTGTGCGTGTTTAGCAGCTCGCCGATCTCCGTGCTCAGCTTGCTCATCGCCATCCTCCTGCACCCTCGCAGTCGCAGCTCGGGTGGTGTCCGGGGATCGGGCAGCCCTTGACGGGCCGCACGTCCTCGACCGCGTTCCCCCACGCGTCCCAGCCGTAGCGCGCCTCACGGGCGAACATCTCCAGGCGCGGCCCTGGCGAGACGTGCTCGATGTCGTCGTAGGCTTGCTGCGGCTTCTCGCTGTGCTCGCCCCGAGGCGCGAGCAGCAGGGTCGTCGGGCACGACCGGGGCTTCTTCATCGACTTCCAGCGCGCTGGCAGCGTGCCGCGCACGCCGAACAGCAGCAGCTCGTGCTGGCCGCGCAGGTACTGGCCGAGGCCGGGGCGCTGGGGCTTCCACACAGCTTCGGAGTACCGCTCGACGAGGGGCTGTTCCATCTTCGCCCACGCCCGGTTGGTCACGTAGCGGAAGCCGAGCGCGCCCATCAGCCAGAGCCCGTCCGGCAGGAAGTTGTTGGTCACCCAGAGCCACAGGTGGGCGTTGGCGGCGGGGCGCCAGCACGGCGCCGTCACCATCACGCGCAGGATGTCCTCGCGCTTCTTGATGAGCGGGTAGTGCCGGTCGGCGCCCCGCTTGATCTTGCCGCCGCCGGTTTCGTTCCAGGGCGGGTCGGCGACGATGCAGGGGTATTCGGCGGCCCAGGCCATCAGTCTCTCCACGGCGGCAGGTAGCGCACGTACAGTCGCCCTAGCCGCAGTGACTTGTGCACGCCGGGCTGCCGCTCCGAGAAGCTCAGGCGGTTGCGCCGCAGGTCTTTGACCACCAAGCCGTGGCCGCGCCAAAAGCGGAACCAGGCGTGGCCGGCGGCGATGTCGATGTTGAAGGAGAAGGTCATCCCGTCGCTCCCACCGTCTCGTTCCAGTCTGCCGTCAAAGACTCTCCTTCATCGCGTTCAGCAACAGCTCAACCGGCAAGGTGTCTTGTGCTTTCTCTGAGCACTGATCGCACACGGCAACCCAGAGGCTCGGGAGTCCTGGACACAGCAGCTGCATCCAGGGATCATTCGGCAGCGGCCCGTTGCAGTGTGCGCAGATGGCGTCGCTGCACTCGTCGTAGCCTTCTTCAAGCCGGAGCTGCGAACGCAGCTTCATCCCGTCGTGCTTCGCTACTTCCTTGATCCCTTTCATTGCCCTACCTGGCCCTTCAGCTTCCGCTCCGCGCGTGGCAGCGGCCCTACGTTGCCTTCGAACGCTTCTCCGCAGTGGTGGCAGCCTCGCGCACCCACGAACACCTTCTCGCCGCAGGCAGAACAGACGTACTCTGGCTCCGCCGCGTCTGATGGTGCGTGGTAGGCGTGTGCGCTCTTCGACCCATCGATGAAGCCCGACTTGTAGGCAGCCTTCATCAGATCCACGACCGACGACACGCCGATGTGAATCGCTGTCGGCGCGTTCTGCAGCAGCTCGTCAAGCTTGTCCTTCGGCATCTCCATCAGCCTTGCAGTCCTTTCTTCTTGACCAACCACTCCGGCACCTCGAAGGTCGCCTCGTCGCCACGGCGCAGCCCAGCTGGGTAGCGGACGTGCGCCCGCGGCAGCCAGATCGGCTCGACGCCGTGCTCGACCAAGACGCCCTTCTCGGTAGAGTTGAGGTAGATGAGATCGATCTTCGGCATCACCCTTCCCACCGCGGCAGCAGCCACTCAGGCTGCAAGCCGTAGACTGAGCACATGCCTTTGGCGAAGTCGCCGCCCTGACGAACTGGCAGCGCGCCGCGCAGCCAGTGCAGAACGAACATCCGACCGCACCGCCTGCATGCGAACAGGACGACGGCTCGTGACGTCAAATATGGCCCAAACAGCTTCAGCTGGCGACGGTCTACACGCAGCGACACTGCCCAGTCGTGGCGCCCTAACGTGCATCGCACCCAACCCCACCACGTCTGCCGCTTGCGCTGCAGTGGCAAGCGCGGGTCGCCGGGCGTGCGGTAGGGAGCATGCTGCGTCATCTTTGCCTTCGTCCGTCCGGTAGCACGGCGCGATCGTGCCCGATCTTCATCACGCTTCCCTGAGATGAAACAGGTTGCGGTAGACCTCTTTGCAGGCTCCGCGCCAAGCCGATTTCAGGCTGAGCCCATCCAGATAACTTTCCAGCAGCCACAGCAGGCAGTCTCGCTGCCGGGCGGACAGACGCAGCACGAACACAGCGCTTTGCGGTCGCGTCGGCACTGCGTGTTCTTGGTCCTCGCGTACGCCCATCGATCTACCCCTTGCAGCTTCGTCCGCCTGCCAGCACGTCAGCGATCGTGCTCACCTCTTGTACCGAAGCAGCTTGCAGAGCCTTGCGTAGATGGTTCCCGCGGGCCACTCGCGCCAGCGTCGGTAGTCCCTCGCAAACAACAGCTGGCGTCTGCGCTGCCGCAGCATGTGCCGTAGGGCAACAGCTTCTTCTTTGGTCAGGTTGAGGACCATCAGCGCCTCCCAGCCTCGATGAAGTGGCCCATGAAGGGCCAGCTCTTGATCCACTCGCAGATGCTTCCCTCACAGCCCTCACGCCACATCGGCAGCCGGTGCTTGTGTCGCGAACCGAACATCCTGAAGCCCACCTCGTAGTTGAGCAGGTAGGTCGCCCGCTGCAAAAAGCCCTCGGGCAGCAAGTCCTTCATCGTGACCCGCTCTGCCCGCCTTGCCTTCGCGCCATCGGCCTCGCGGAAGTCGTCCACAGCCCGGTTCAGCTCGTCCAGGAAGAGCTGCGGCAACGGGTTCTCGAAGTCCTCCTGCACGAGATGGCGCTTTCCGAGCGTGTTCATCGTCGAGCACGAGTTGCGCACCGTGCCGATCTTGTACGTGTCGACCTCTTGCCAGACGTAGCGCGGCAGCACGAAGTCGCACCACACGACGATGTAGCGCAGGAACTTGCGGTGATCGCCACCGCGACGGATGAGCTTGCGGGCCAGCTCCATGTCCTTGGGGCCGATGCGTGGGCACTCGCGCGCGATCGGGTGACCCATACCAACAACACGTACGGCTTCGGCGCCAGCTTGGCCGCAACCGGCGCGCACCTTCGCCGTCGTATCGGTCACCTCGTTGCCGCAGATGTCCATCCAGATAGGAACGAAGCCTTGCGTGTCGAAGAACTTGAGGAAGGCGCTATCCGAGTCGGCCCAGCTGTCCATCGGGTTACGCATGCCACGGAAAGCTGCACGGAAGCCGTAGATTTCAGTGTGCTCGATCTTCATGCCGACAAGACCTCCGTGCACTCCGGGCAGACGGCGAAGTCAGCCAGACGGGCGCTCGTACGCGTCCAGACGTGCGTCCAGCGAGCCTGCAGCGACGGCCTGCCGAAAGAAAAGCTCCAGGTCTCGCGCCGACTCTCGCGCCGCCAGTAGCGGAGACACACGTCGCGCTTGCAGTAGGGGCACCTCACGAAAGCCCGCCACGCCCGCCGTACGTCCCCGCCGCAGCCCGCGCGATCCTGCTGCCACCATTCTCGGCTTCCTCAACCTGCATGCGCATCTGCTTGCGGTTGATCGCCTTGGCCCGCCGCTCCAGCTCATCGTCAGCCAGCGCTTCGCCGTGGTCTGCCTCACTCAACGTCGAAAGGTAGATGTCGGCAAACGGCAAGCACAGGATGGCGCCGCTGGGCAGCTCGAACGACAGATACGACACCATCTCCTCTTCGTGCTCGTCCCAACTGACCACGCGGCCTCGCATGGCGCCCTGGTTGACGTTCTGGCGAAACCACAACGACGCCGTCGTGCCGGCAGCGAACTTCTCTTTCAGAAACCTCGGGGCTAGCATCTTCTTCACCTCCTACCTGTAGATTTGTTGCCAGGCACGCGTCAGCATCCGCTGCACGCGTGAATTCGGATCGAGCGCGTTGTCTGAGAAGACCTGTGCGCCGAAGGTGTCGCGCAGCCACATCGCTACGGCGCCGCTGCGGCTGACGCCCGCATCGCAGTGGACGCAGATGACCCTGATATCTCGCCGCACAGCGTCGGCGACGAAGCAGATGATCTCGCGCGCCATCCGGTCGTTGAACAGTCGATGCGGCCCGTAGACCTTGCCGAAGGCTTCGCCAGGCGCGGTCTCCAAGTCGTGGAACCAGAGACGCAGCGCAGCGACGTACGGCTCAGACAGCGCCGCCGCTGGGTCGCCGGGCGTCGAGATGGAAATCCAGACGCACGGGTGCGGCGGCTTCAACGTCCGCGCTCCGCTGCGGTCTGTGACGTAGACGTGCAGCCCGCTAGGTGACATCGTAGCCCTTCCGCTCAAGCGCACGGATGATGCGATCGACTTGCTCGCGCAGGGATCGTGCGGGCTCAAGATGCTCGACGGTCGGCTCGTACACAAGCCAGGACGACCCGAACTCCTCGCAGGCGTTGTCGAGCAGCTGTTGAAGCTCACGTGTTGCTTCTTCGACGCTGACGCTGTTCAGCGGCTCTTCGCTCTCGTACACGACAACGACTGACAGGCGAAACCGCTTCTGGTACGTCTGCTTGCCACTCGTCCGCATATGCTCTACTCCAGGCATCTTCCTGCTCCTCACTTCGCCGCTGGCGGTGCGGGCGCCGGTGCAAGCTTCGGCAGCGTGCGCTGCACTGGCCGCGGACGTTTCGCCGCGCCGAGCGCCTTGACCAGCGCCTTGACCGCCGTCGGGGTTGCTACTGTGCCGCGTCGGCGGCCGTTCGTCGGTCGGTTGAGCGCAGCCAGGTAGCCGCTGACGAACGACGTGAGCGCTTCGACCTTCGCCTGGCAAGCTTCCGTCGCGCCGGCAGCCGCTTCGCGGTTGGACTTGACCCATGTCTGCAGCTCGTCGACCTTCTTGGCCAACGCCTTGTGGCTGACGGTGTTGGCGACGATCGCCTGGCGTGCCTTCTCCTCGGGCTTGACGGCGCCGTAGACCGCCACCGCGGCGACGGCGAGCGTCGCGGCGCCCTTGACGAGCTTGCGCGAGGCGGTTTTGACGTCATCGGTCATCATAAAAGCCCCTCGTCAGTGCTTGAGTATCCGTAGAACCGAGCGACCTCGCGCAGCTCTTTCCCCAACGATGTGCTTGCGCGTGGCATGTCGTCCCACGTCAGCGGTCGAACGTATCTGGTGTTCCCGCAGTGCGTGTTGAACGTCGTGTTGATGAACCGCGGCGTCTTCGCTGGCAGCCCGACTGCCGTAAGAATCTCGTCTGGGCGCTCAACACGGCAACGTGCTACAGCTCGACGTCGAGTGCCGGCCTGCGACAGGAGCCACGACATGGCTACGTGCTCCAAAGCGTCCGCGCGACCGCATGCGCACGCGCTGATCACCCGTACGGGATGCCGAAGCAAATGCACGACGTTGACCCATGTCGGGAAGGTGTCGAACAAAGCGAATTGCCCAACAAGCCCGTTGCTTTCTGCGCGGGCCTCGTCAAACGGAACAGTAGGCAAGACTGGCCGTGTCTCTCCGTTCTTGTCTCGCCAGCGAATGCCGGTGTTCGTCGCCTCATGCACGCACGGCAGGCCGTGACGCGTCAGCAGCATTGCGGCGTACATCGTCCCCGAAAAGGGAAAGCCCGTCAGGAGCCAACGCAAGCGTGGTGGGTAGGCGGGCTGGCTTCGTCGTGGCGTCCAAAGCGGCTGCGTCGAAGCCAGCGATGTTGCTGCGTGCGGCCCGACGATGACGCCTGCGTCGTAGCCAAGCACCGGCGGGAGATCAGTCATCGCGGTGCTGCTCCCCGTACTTCAACTCGCGCAGCCGCTTCCGAAACGGCTCGGCGCGTTCCGGGTCGGTCATCGCGAGGTAGCTCGACAGCCCCTGCATCTCCTCGGTGAGCGCTGCGTCGGCACCGCCACGCTTTTCCAACAGGTGCATGCCGGCGCGCAACCTTCGCCAGAGATTCCGCGGGGCTCTAACCGACGGGCGGCCCGCCTGCTCGTTGATCAGCAGCCCGGTAACCAGCATCGCGCCCGATTGGTCTGCGCGTCGGGTCTTGGCCGCGTTTATCGACAGGTGATGGTCGGCTAACGCTTGCGCAACTGCGTCTTCTGCCGGCAAGCAGTGTTCCCGCTGCGCCGAAAACGAGATGTCGTCGACAAAGCGCGTGTAGACGCCGGCGCACAGCCTCGACAGCCGTTCATCCAGTTCGTAGCACACGACGTCGGCCAGAAAGGCGCTGGTCGGCGCCCCTTGTACAAGGCGGCCACGCCGCGTCGTGAGCAGCGTGAGCAACGAAGCCGCCTCGTAGTCGAAGACGGCAGCGAGCCGCTGGCGCAGGCGGTCCGACGTCACGTGGTCGAAGAAGTCGACCACGTCGAAGCACAGCAGCACCTTGGCGCCGGCGTGCCTCCGGGCGTTCTTCAGTGGACCGAGGCGCCCCGTAGCGGCCTCGTGCGTCGGCAGCAGCTCGGTCAAGAACGCTAGCAGCGCACGCTGCACCGCCATCAGTGGCGGGGCTGGCGCGAAGACGAAACGCTTCCCGCCGGCCGGCTTCGGCACGACGTGCATCGTGTAGTCGTCTTGCACCCGCTGGCTCAGCTCGTCGTGGCTGTAGCCGGTGGCGCGCTCGATGGCAGAAAAGTCCAGCACCGTCTATTCCTGCAGGTAGCCGCGCGCCTTCATCTCCTCGATCACCGCGTGCTTCAGTTCGTCGTCGTAGTCCGTCTTCATGATCGCATCGCGCAACTGCTGCCACGCGGGCTCGGCTTCTGGCCCGTCGACCGTAGGGCAGTGCTCCAAGATCTCGACTTCCTTCCTCGCGAGGAAATCGTTCACACGCTCTTCGATGGTCATCACGTCCTCCTAGCCAAGCAGTGGAAGATGCAGCGCGCGCAGCAAAAGCCCGACGGGCACGACGAGCAGTAGCACGCCGAGAAACATCGCGTACATGAACGGTGTCAACAGCATCGCCAGCCACGTCGGCAGTGGCTTCGGCAGCGCCGGCTGCTTCCAGGGGTTACGTTTCATAGGTTCGCCAGCGCGCTTTCTTTTCGAACAGCGACGGCACCTCGGCGTCGCGCCAGGCCATCTCGCTGCCGCACTGCGGGCACCGAATCTCAGCTATCCGACCCAGCACGCGCGCGATCGAGTCGTAGCGCGCGACCAGGACGCGGCATCCGCAGGTGAGGCAGGTGGCTTTGCGGGCGAAGATCACGACGCCTCCCCAGGAAACTTGACGCCCCACTTCTTGCAGAAGCGTCGCGCGCCTTTCTCGTCGGTCCAACGTCGCATCGTCTGCGGATATCGGATGCGCTGGCCGCTATAGTAGCGGTCCCAGAGCCAGCCGATCTCGTAGTCGTCATGGCCGTACCGCGTGCAGAAGTGGCCGTAGCCGCTTGTCGACCGACGGCCCATCAGCGCAGCAACCCCGCCAGGTACAATATCGAAACTTTCACGAACGCGCGAACAGCCGCGCTGGTTATCGTCCTGCCGCCAGGGCTCAACATGAGCTTCGCTCTTTCCTTTGTCGCTGCAGGCCAGACGCAGATCAAGTCGTTATCTGGTCCTGCCCACACGCCAACGTGCCACCGCGGGTCCTTTACAGCGATACGTACCGAGCCCGGATGCGCGTACCAAACAGCGTCCCATCCAGCGACATGCATGAGTGTCTCGACCAGAAGCATCGTTCTACCTTAGCAGCCCTGCTTCTTCGAGCGCATCCAGCACGTCGGCGACGTCCAGCTCGCGCGTCGCGTCTTGGCGCTTGAGCTTCGACCGAGCCTCGCCGATCACGTCCTTGACTGCAGCGCGTTTGCCCAGGTACCAGCCGGTGAACTTCAGCGGCGCGTGTTGCCTGCAGATCTCCAGCACCTTGTCGGCTTCCGCGCACCACACCTCTTTTGCTTCGTCTGGCAGGTCGGTGTAGAAGTCGTCCGTGTCGCTCCACGTGTCGTGCACGTAGGCTGCGAGGGCTTCGCGCAGGTCGCGTGGCGTCGTCCTGTACGTTGTCATTCTTCTGGCTCCTCGAACGTGGCTTGGTAGGCGAGCGACACGACGTAGATGTCACGCGGCGCCGTGTGCGCCTGCAGGTCGAGGTAGAAGTGCTGCCGCGGGGGCGCGATCGGCGCGTCCGGCGTGCCGTCTGCCTTGAGCCAGCACGCCTGCAGCGTGACCGGACCTGCAGCGAGATCGAACAGCGGAATGCGCTCCGTCTGCGGCTGGTCGCCGATGTAGAGCTGCATGACGTTCTCGCGACCGAAGGTGCCGTCGCCCCACGCGTCGGGATCTCGGGGGTCGAGCGTAGAAAACTCGTAGGGCTTGTCGCGCACCAGGGGGACCGAAAAATCGACCACCTCTCGGACCATTATAGACGCATGCGGATGCAGCAGCCTGACCTGTGTGAAGCGCACGAGATCGATGGAGCGACCAAACTGCTTCGACGGAATGCTGCAAGGAGGCTCCTTGGGCATCACGCCGTTTTCACGAAAGAGCCATGCGCTGTCGTACAGCATCTTTGCGCCAGGACCACACGAGCGGCCCCACAGGCGTTCTCGCAAGTCGATGGCGTAGTACAGCGTGCCGCAGTAGCAATCGTGCTGTCGTATGATGGGCATCAGCAATCTCCTGCTGTTGGCTTCTATCAGGCGTCTGACCACAACTCCTTCGCGACGTCCTTGAACGCGCACCTAGCAGCTGCTGAAAACGCCCTGCCGCCGCGCCACAGAGACCACCAACGACGGCTTCGCTTTCGAAGCTGGCAGTTGATGCGGGCAGCGTAGATCAACACTGCGGCTCCGACCTGGTCTGGCGACATCTCGTCGTAGTTCTCCTTGACCAGCTGGTTGATGTCTTTTTGCAGCGCCAGCATCTGCTCGCCGATCTGCTGGGGCTCCTCGCGCGCCTGCTGCTCCCTACGCCTACGTTTGGCTTTCTTGCCGGACATCAGACTCCTCCTCCTCAGCTTTGACCACCACGCACGAGCCGTTCTTCAGCTCCAGCTGCAGTGTCTTCGCGTCCGTCGCTGTCTTGGTCCGCGGCTTGTCAAGTACGCCCTGGCTCTCGAAATACTTGTAGAGGATGCAGAACGCGGCAGCAGCCTCCTCTGCGTCTCCGATCTTGATGTCGACCTGCGACCCTGGGTTCTGACGTGCCACATCAGCCAAGCCGAGCTTGTAGAGCCCCCGTGACTGCAGCCGCTTCGCACCGCGCTTGAGCGCTTCCTCGAACGTCTCGTCGGTCACGCCTTGGCCTCCTCGGCGATGCTGATGCCAAGACGTGCTTCGATCCGCGACAGCGCATCGTCAGCATCGACGTCTACGCTCTCGAAGATTTCACGGCACATCTGCGTGCGCAGAAAGCTGGCTGCGTGAAACCGCGCACGACTGCTCGGCGAGCGCAGGTCCGAAATCGCTTGGCGAACCATCTCGGCTGCCAGCATTCTCAGGTTGTCCGGGTCGACTTCTCGTGTCTCCATCAGCTGCCTCTCTCGTTGTCCATGCAAACGAGATGGTCGACGTAGTCGAGCAACTTCAGTACCAGAAGCTCGATGTTCTTGAGCCTGTCGTGGATATCCTGCAGGTCGATCTGCGGAATGCCCTTGCCGTAGCGGTCCGCGTCCAGCTTGTCTTCCGGTGGTCCTTGCTGTTCGTGGATCGGCGCGTCGTGCGCGAGCCCCGTCACTGGCTCGTGGCAGGGTGTCTGCCACGGCGTGCACAGCGCCACGCGTCGATCGCCACGCTTCTCGATCTTGCCTGCCTCAGTCAACTTACGCAGCGCCGTCGAGAGCTTCATGCCCCAGAGCCGTGTGCCCCAGTGCCGCCTGATCTCGCTGTCGGTCCGCCCTTCGCCGACCGCCCAGATATAGCGGTGCAGCTCGAACAGGCGCTCGCCGTGCATCTCGGATGGCTTCGGGCGTGCCTTCGCTTCACGCTCTTCCTCGCCTAAGCAACTCTTGCACCAGACGTGCGGACGGGGCGAACCGCCCGTGCCGCCCGTGCCGGGCTGCAGTGCGGGCACGGCACGTGCGGCTGTGCCTGGCGGCACCTCCTTGCCACACGCACAACAAAACAGGCGCTCGTATGGTTTCTCGCTCATCAGCATGGCTCCCAGTACGGCACGACGAACGCGCCAGCGCAACCAGGGCACCTACGAAGTTCGCCACGGTCCTTGACCGACGGAGGCGAAGGAGCGAAGCCGGACGTCACCTCGACGGAGCGACGGCGCTGCAGGACACGCATCCAGACGCCGCAGTGCGGACAGCGTGTGATGGCGAGACGTTCTTCGGTCACAGCAGTTCCCACCATCCACTTCGGGGATTCCTCGCGACGGGGCGGTCTGTTTCTTCGTCGACGTAGTCGTCACCGCCCTCATCTGGCACCGCGCGGCTGACGTACAGGGCGACATACCGCGGCGTGGCTGCGTGAATCACGAACGGTTGATTGCAATGGGCACACACGTCTGCGGTGTCGTTGAGCGCCACGGCGATTTCGATCGGCACCGCAGCCCCGTGGTAGTTCCGCATGGTGCATCTACCAGCTTTGCTCTGGACTTCAGTGATGCTGCCGCAGTGTGGACAGGCGATCATGACGGAGTCGAAGCAGCCCATACGTGTCCTCCGGCGGTGCTCAGCCTACTTAGCACGCACAGATCGGCACAGTCAACGAAAAAGTCAAAAGGGGCACAAAGCGAAGGAAGGAAAGGCGAAATGGAACGCTAGCGGCGACTGGAATCGAACCAGCGTGGTCCTGGTTATGAGCCAGGATCGGCAGCCAACAGCCTCGCCGCGGCATGACGTCTGGCATCGTAGCAAGACGGCGGGGGTTGTCAAGACGCCCAGGATGGGCTAGACTCTTGGCTGTCCTCCTTCAGTTCGGCCATCTCATGCCCTTGGCCCCGAAACACCTGGGTGCACGAAGACGTCGGGAGCTACGACGGTTGTCGACGTCTGCCTACGACGCGCCGCCCTCGATCATCCGCACGGCTTCATCAGCTGCCGCATTGATCTCGGCCATCCTGGCGTTGGCAGCAGCGCCTCCACCAGCGTCGGTGTGGAAAATGCGCGCCAGCTCGCGCTGTCGGGCTCTGACAGCTTCGACGGTGACGTTAGCGCGGTCAAGGCCCAGCATAGCGAAGGGATCGACACGTTGCGTCTGCTGGGCCTGTTGCTGCTGCTGTTGTGCCGCCTTCCGTCGTGCGCGATGCAGTGCTGCTGCCATCATCGCTTTCTTGTGAAGGTCTTGCTCGACAGCCGTACCTACGAACTGGCCGCCTAGACGAACCAGCAGCCCGGTCAGCGCGTTTCCCTGTGCTTCGCGTTCTTCGGCGTAGGTCGTGATCAGATGCGTCAGCTCGTGGGCGATGCAGCGCTCGCCGTACGGGATCGGCTTGCCGCAGACTTCGCAGACGGGCTGCTTGGACGGCTCCGGCGAAGGCGGCTTCTTACGCGCCTTCTTCTTGCTCGCCTTCTTAGTTCGCGCCATCGTCAACGACCGTTGCTCGCTGTGCTAACGGGTGACTTGGGTGACATCGTGGACACGGCAGGTCGACCAGGTCGTCGACCAGCCGGTTCGGGCCTGGAAATGGGTGCTCGTAGGCTATGCCGCAGTCGCAGTAGACCCGGATGAACCTGTCGATGCTGCCACCAGGTTCGCACGACATCTTGTGAACGAGCTTCGTTTTCACAGCGCCTTCTTCCTCCGCGCGATCTTCAACAACTGCGCGTGCAGCTCAGCGAACGCGACATCGTACGCCCTGCACACACGCTGCAGCGTGAGCCACGACATCGTCAGGAACGGCATCTCGCCGTCGTTTTCAAGCTGGCAGAGCCGTGGATTTGACAGTCCGCTGGCTTCGGCGGCGGCACGTAGCGAGCGGCCAAGCTGGACCCGACGCTTCTTCAATGCTTTCGGCAACGTCGTGCGCGGCATAAGACGCAGGCTAGCAGATGGGTGCTTGGTGCGTCAAGCGCAAGCGCTTGCGCACCGCGGCTGCTTGCCTGCGGTCAAGCTCAATAGCGCCGGCTTCAACTGCCGCGCGTCGGCGGCGCGCTGTCAAATCGTAGTGCGGCACGAAAGAGTTGGCCTGGTACCAGGAACGACGCATCCCGATTTTGTCCGCTAGCGTGTGTAGCTCAGCCTCGGTGTCCGCAAACATGTGGCAGGAGCGTCCAAGGTGCCATCCGTAGTCGAAGAGGTTGTCGACGTAGACCGCCATTAGGCCAACGCGTACCAGAGCAACCCGACGACGATGGCGACGGGTAGCCAGATTCCGCCTACGGGCTCATCCAACCAGCCGTCGATAGTCGCAAGATGCTTCTCGGCTCCTGCCTTGACTTCAGCCGGGTCAGCAGTGTACCAGCCGGCGCGACCGACTTCGGCGAAGTATTCGGTGTTGCCTGCCAGCAGCATCGCGTAGGCGTTGCTGTACCGAGGCTGGCGGACGACAGCGACGAGGTCGCGTACGGCTTCATCGAGCGTGTCGTAGGCTCGCCAGTACATCGAGAAGCACTTCTGGCCGGTGCCGGGAGCACACTTGAACTTCGACGTCGGATTGTTCGGGTATCCTGCCCTGCATTCACAGCTCTGAGCGACGACGTACGGCTTCGTAGCTCGCCAGGATTCCGACGCTTTGAGACCAGCAAGCCGGTAGTTATCAACAGACCGTCCCCAGCCTGTGGACAGAGCTGTGTGCGCCGTCAGCAGGCGTGCTGGAACGTCGGGCAGCCCGGCTCGCATCAACGCGGCGTGCACCGACAGCGCGAAGTTCTTCGACCCGCCGAAATCAATCTTTTGCGCTGGGACTTCCGGCATCCCGCGCCTCCTCACGACTGCAGCGCGCCAGGACTTCGCGAATCCACTGCTTGAGCTTCGCGTCGCGCTCGCGGAGCTTGTTGGCTTCTTCTGGTGTGTAACAGATGAGTCCGTCGTGCTCGGGCGGTCGATGCGCTCTCGGTGTAGGAAGCACCGGTTTGGGCGGAAGCTCGCAGCGACTCTCGACGATGACGGGTGGAACTTGTGGCCCGGCCATAGGCTTAGTGCAGCAAGCACAGTCAATGCCGACGACCAACAACACCGCGCCGACTGCGATCGTCGCAGCTTGGCTGAACAGGATGGCGGCGTCAACGACATCACGGCTCACAGCTGATCTCCCAGCTCGTCGTTGAGTAGCTTCTCGACCGCTTCGGGGTCTTTGCACTCAGCAAGCTTCTCGTGTAGCCCGTTGATCGTCTTGCGCAGCACTTCGATCTGCGCTTGGCAGTTGTGGCGGTCTTGCCGAATGACGTTCACCTCGGTACGAAGACGCTCGATCGCGCCTCGCGCGTCCTTCAGCAAGCCAGCCATGTTGTCGCGGGTGACTTCGGCCCTGTGCCGCTTGCTGCGTTCACGCAGTCCCCAGATGAGCAGCGCGATGCCGAGGACGAGGCCGCTGCCGGCGCTGATGAGTGCTCCGGTCATGGCGGCATTCTTTCGAGCACAGCGTCCATCGCTACCTGGATCGCTGGCGGCAACGCTTCCAGCTGGTCGCGTGTCAGTCGACCTGTCGCTGCCATGGTGGCAAGCACCTCCACACCGGTTGGCCGACGGAGGTTCTTCAACCCAGTCTGAACGCGCTCAGCAAACTCAGCCACCTCGCGATATTCAGGGTGCTCTTCGTCTGCTGCAACTGCTTCTACGTCCTGCCAGTCCTCGGCAGAGAGTCGCCGTGGCAAGCCGATCGTCACTTGCCCTACGTTGCGTCTGTAGGATTCTGCGTCAGCGTTAGACCAAGCTGCGAGCGCGCTGATGACTTCGGGCACGGTTTCCGCGTTGACAACACGGTCGACGTACTCGTCGGTGCGCAGCAGCTCCTCTATCGGCATCTCGTCGTCCGCGACAAGCTGCGCGTACGTGTCGAGCGTCGGTCTGCCCCGTCGGTCGACCGTGAAGCCGTCGAAGAACGGAAAGGTACCTGCCTTTGTGCGCACGAACCACTCGTGTCGATGCTGGTAGACGTCGACTGGGGCGTGCTCATTGAAGCGCTTCTTGGTCGTGTTGGACTGAAATCCGCCGGAGTCCAACGTGACGTCGCCGTTGGGGTGGAACGTCACGACATTGGTTCGGTGAAAGCGGATGATGCGTCGACCGTCCGGTGTGGTGTACTCCAGCGTCGAATGGCCGATGAGGTCTGCTTCGACGTGCTCCTCGGGCAAGTCGTCGATCATCTCGCGCTTGCTTCGTCGGACGCTGTAGAAGCTCATCGCTTCAACGCTTTCTCGATCGCCTTCCGCTGCGCGACCTGCTGTGCGATCCGCAGCCGGTCAAGCGCGGTCAGCCCCTTCGCCTGCGCAAACTGTGCGGCGACCGCGTAGTGGTCTCCGCCACGGCGCCGAATCAAGTCGGCGATGCGACGGACGTCAGCTTGCTGCAGGCGGCGTCGGGGTGACATCAGTAATCCTCCAACACGATTTCGATCTCGTCATCGACGAAGGTTAGCTCAGTAAGCGCGTTTTCTACGTGCTTCTTCGCTCTTTGTACGTGGCCTCGTGCGCGGCCGGGGAACCCTTTGCGGCGCAGAAGCTGGCGTAACACGCTCGCCGCGTCTTCGAGGCGTTCTCCTACCTCTTCGGTTTTTTCACGCATCGTGAGCAGCTGTTGCACCAACACTCGGGATGCCATCAGACGGCCTCTTTCTTTCCTTCCGCCAGCTTGCCGAAGATCTTGGGCAGCACCTTCTGACCCAGCGTCTTCCAGAACAACATCGCTTCGCCGCTCGTCGCGAGTCCGCTCCAGACGAACGTCTTCCAATTCCACGGCTCGGTTGCGAGCGCTTCAGGAATCGTGCCGGCGAAGCCAAGCAAGACGGCGACGAAGCCTACCTGCCACATGCTCAGCTTGCCAATGATGAACTTGGACGCGAACCGTCGCCAGAGGAACAGCAGCATCAAGATGCAACCGGCGATGGCTTCGCGGTACTTGCCGTCCTTGAAGTCGGCCCAGATGCTCGTGCCGGTTTTGACCGCCTCGGGCACGTCCGTCGGCTCGCCTGCCTTCGTTTCGGCCTTTGCCGGTGCGGTTGCTGGAGCTGCCTTCGCCGGCACAGCCTTCGCCGGCACGGCAGCGTCGACTTCGGGCTTGGCAGCGTCAGGCGCGGCGTGAACTACGCCAGCCAACGAAAGGCACGTCAGTGCCACAACCAAGGATCTCGCCTTCATCGTACACTCTCTTCCCTGGCGGCGGACGTCGGTAGTGTAACACAAGAGCTAGGCGTAGAACTCCCAGTCGCGCACCTTGAAACCTTCTCCCCGCAAACCGTCTATGGTTTCGATAGCTTTCGTGTAGGTGGGTGCTCTGACGACGAGGTAGTAAACGGCTTCTCCCTCGGGGCTCTGCGCTCCGATGCAACGGCAGGTCAGCACACCGACCGGCTGCGGGGGCTCCGCCGCGGCAGGCGCAGCCACACGTAGCCGGACCGTGCCCAGGAGATCTGCACCGTCCATTTCCAGCAGCATCAAGTCCATCTTGCGCCAGGCCGAGCTGACAGCGATGTCGACCGTGATGGCGCCGTCCATGAACGCTTGAAACAAACCTCGGACTTGGTCTTTGCAGTGCTCGACAGCTGCGATGTCGCGCTTTTCCCTCTCACTCATCGTGTGCCTCCAGCAATCAACCGGAGAGAGGGTAGCGGAGCCGTGCTTACTGTGTCAAGCGGCGCTAGGCGTTGTAGGCGTACGGCTTGTGTCCGTTCAGCGTGAGGTACTCGTCCTCGGCATGCCCGCCGACGTGCGCGTTGATGAGCAGCTCGCCCACTAACGGTGCCTCGGCGTACAACGCAAGGCGGACCCACGGCGCGTGCACTTTCGTCGTCACCCAGAGGGCAAAGCCGTGGTAGGTCAGCGGCACGTTGAGCGTCATCACGCGCCTGGCGGGCTCCTGCGACACCATGCCGCTGGGGTCCTGCACCTCGACCACTTCGCGCGACCAGGGCAGGCTGTTCGGGATGCCGATGAGGCCGCGCACGCTGGGCGGTGCTTGCAAGCTTTGTCTGACGTCGTCGCCCCAGAACTCACGCCACCAGTTCAACGTGAGCACGTTGCCGCCAGCTGCCGTGTAGACAAACTCGAACGTGCACAGACACGCTTCCTTGCCCGAGAACAACCGTACCGGCTTGGTGTGCGACACGTCGGCCGGCGGTGTCGGCACTACGCTGTTGAAGGGATTTCCGGCAGAGTCTTCCGCGACTTGCGTGTTGAAGATGCAGATCTTTGACATCGGAGTCTCCAGGGAAGCAGACGGAAGGAGTCTAACGCATGCGGCGGGCGCTGTCTAGCCGACGTCGGCGACCGAGTAGCCGGTAGTAGCCTGCCCGAAGATGTGCACGCTGCCACGAGGGCCTGGCAGGTCGAGGTGAAATTCCTCATTGACGATCTGCCGAACCCGCTCCGCGTCCTTCTCAGCCGTGTCGAGGTAGATGGCGTCGTGCCCATGGATGGACATCTGGCTGTCGAGGCCTTCGGCGTCGATGCGGTCCTGGATGTTGCAGAAGATGATGTTGCACACGTCGCCGGCAGCGAGCTGGATAGGCGTGTTGCGAAGCTTGTTCTCTTCGACTTCCTTCTGCGTCCAGTAGCGCTTGCGCCACAGCGGCGGGAAGGTCTGGTAGCCCTTGCTCAGCGCGTTGTCCATCTCGCGCATGGCCCAGCGGTCCCATTCGGGGAACCTACGCTTGAAGCCGTCCCAGATCTTCGTGATGCGGTCTTCGGTCAGCGCCGCGCGAAGCTCGATGGGCACGCGGCGATCTTCCTGGATGGTCGTCAGGATCTTGGCCGGCTTCGCGCCGTAGAACAACGCGTAGACGACGCGCTTGACCATCGTGCGCCAGTTGCTGAGCAGCTTCTTGGCAGCCTTGGCTCGCTTCCAGACGGCGCGCGCTTGCTCAGGAACTTCTTTAGCCTTCCACTTGAGCACGGTCGGCGCGTCGTGGCCCGTTGTGCGCATGAGCCACTGCGTGCATTCCGAAAACTCCTTGGCCTGTATCTTGTACTGGTCACCGTAGACTTCCTCGCCGACCAGGCTGTGTGCGTCGTAGTTGCCGTCGAACTTCTTCCACGGCTCCAGCTCCTCGTCGAATTCCTCCTGGTTGAAGAGCTTGATCAGCTCTTCGAGGCCTGCGAGGCAAGCTGCGATGCGGTACTCGATCTGCGCTGCGTCGGCGCCAACCCAGATGCGGCCTGGAAGCGGGCGAAGGATCTTGCGCATCGCCTTCTGCCAGTTCTGCAGGTTGACTAGCTTGGACGTCCAGCGCGTCCCCTTCGTCCCCTCGGTGTTCCACGACACATATAGCCGCAGCCAGTCGGGGTAGTCGGGGTCGTCTTCGGCCTTGCGCAGCACGGGATCGATGAGGTGCTTGACGCGGTAGTCTTCCTCGGAGTAGTCGACGTAGGCGCGCACGAGCGCGCCCACCGTCGGATCTGCGAGGTAGTTGAGGATGCCCTTGTAGCTTGTCGAAAGGCGCTTCGTGGTCTCGTCTTTCGCCGCTCCGCCGTCTGTCCAGCGACCCGTCTTAAGCTTCAAGTATTCGAACAGGAACCAGCGTGCCTGGTGCGGGCTGTTGGGGTTGAAGTCGTCGGCTGACAGCTGTCGATAGTCGGGCTGGTTGAACTTGCCTGACTTGCGCGCGCGGTCCTTGGCGTCGCGGTAGCGCTGCTTGTAGACGCTCTGCGATAGTTCCTCTTCGTGACCGCGCACGGCGTCGCGCATCTGCTGCAGCAGCTCTTCCATCTTCGCTGCGTGTTTCTCACGAAGCTCCAGCGCGGTCTTGCGGTGGATGGGAACGCCGTACAGCTCAGCGCGTCGCGCCAGCTCACTGACGCGCATCTGGTGAGCAGCGAGATCTACTCCCTCGTCGTTGACGTGGACGCGGCGTTCGGCCGCCCGCTGACGCAGGTACGGCACGATGTGGATGGTGTAGCGACAGTCGTCGCAGTTGTAGGTGTCGAGGTCGCTGTGGTCCGCCTCGCCGGCATTCTGCTTGTCCCAGAAGTCGACCTTCCATGGCGGGACGCTCAACCACATCTGCGCGGTGAAGTTGAGGTGGTGGTCAAGCTCCGGCTGAATCAGCCAGGCCAAATGCAGGCCGTCGTGCCAGTTGTCGTCGGTGCCGTAGTAGCGTTCGCAGACCGTCCTGTCGAAGCTGTAGTTCCAAGCCCACTTGTGCAGGTTCGCGTTGAGCAGCCGGCGAATGATGGCGTCGCGTCGTTCTGCTTGCGCCGGTGTCCAGCACTCCTCGAAGCACTGCCGCTGCCTGTTCCACGCGACGATGGTGACGGCGAACGCTTCCTGGTAGGTAGCGAAGCCGAAGATGGTTATCTTCGCGGTGCGCGGTAGCTCTGTCGTCGTCTCGACGTCAACGGCGATCTCCTGCCGCTCGCGAATGACTCTGTCAACCGCTTCCTCAAGAATGTCGAGCGCGCCGTCCGGCCCAGCTGGGTGGTAGGGCGAGATGCAGTGACGTTCGCCGTACGTGCTGTCGGGCGGGACGTAGCCTGTCTGGGCAATCTCCGTCACCCGCCGCAGGATTTCGATGACGCCGTAGGTGTCCTTCGGATTGCGTAGCAGCGCTGCTGGGTGCAGCATCGGAACGACGATGGTCCGATGTTCGATCGGCGCCAGCCGCATGTCGACGCCGCGCACGGTCGTCGGGATGACGGCGCCATGGCGCTTCTGGATGCCCCGCTGGCCTGTCAAGCTCTCCAACGCGTAGTTGCCGACGGCGAGCACGACCCGTGGCTTGACCAACGCCAGCTCGCTGTGCAGCCGCGCGCGGCACGTATCTTGTGTCGTGCGTTCCAGCACTGTCTTGTAGGGCAGGTAGATCGACTCGTTGCCGTATTCGTCGAAGGTCTGCACCGGACGCGGCTTGCACATCGCCGCGTTGGTGATGAAGAGCTTCTTCCGCGGCGGCGCATCGGCTTCTTCAAGCAGCCAGGTCAGCTCTTGTCCGGCTGGCCCGATGAAAGGACGGTGGTAGCGCTCCTCGACGTTGCCTGGTCCTTCGCCGACCAGCGCGATCAGCGCATCTGTCGAGCCCTCTGGCGGCACGACGATGTCCTTCTGCCGCGTGTGCAGAGGACACCGGTGGCACTCCGGTCCAACCGGGTTGTAGATGTGCTGCTGCAGTGCTTGCACTTAGCTATCGTCGCGGTACGCGTCCCACGCCAGCAGCAATTCGCTCGGCACGATGTCCGGCTCTTCGACTTCTACCTCGGGGTACAGCTCCGCTTGACGCTGCAGGTCCAGCTCGCATTCGTGCTCGCGGAACTCGCGGTCGGCGATCTCATGCAGAAACTCAGCCAGCCCGCGTGACGACGGGTCATCCCACATCGCGTCTGCACTGCAGACGGCGAAGCCTCGACCGACACGACAGTTCATCATACGCTCCCGCTGCTCCAGCCGCCGGAAAGCTTCGGCACCTTGACTTCGTCTTCACTACGCTTCTCGGGGTTGCGGTACCGCCAGCCAGCACGCACCACAACTTGTACGAGCTGTCTGACGTCTGTAGCTTCAGCCTGCTTGGCGTTCATCAGTCCGCCGCGGACTGCAGCACACTGAGGCCGGCAGACGATGTGCACGATGTCTTGTTGTACGTCGTGCAGCCACCACCAGCCGAGCGGGACGTCGGGAAAGAATGGATGCCGGCCGACGCGACCACACTGGTTGCATTCGTAGTCGGTCTGGCCAGCCTTTCGCGGCATGCCAGCAAAAGGATCGCCGGGCCAAGGTTTGAAATCTGCGTCGTCTACCAGGCGACTGCCGTCGTCGCCCGGCGGAAGTTCTTGCGCCATCGTGTGCCTCCTTCGAAAAAGCCGCCGTCGGGAGTCGAACCACGCTCGGCGGCTACGTCGTGCTATGCGAGGGGTCGAGGAGCCGACTCGATCCCGGTGGTGGTGCCTGGCTCCGCCTCCCGCCGCGCTCGACGTATGCATCGCACTGACGCGGGACTAGCGGAGGTGGACTGCTACGCCTGCGGGTTCAGATTGCCTCCTGGCTGCGCGCCCGCCGCCTCAGTGCTCGGAGCACCAGCGTTGTTTCCGCCCGTGCTCCTGGTCGTCATCGCGAACTGCTGCGGCATCAGGTGCTGCTGGGGCGGATGCGTCGGCGGCACTTCGGGAACGGCCGGATTGAGCCCCGCCTGCTGCAGCACACGCAGGGCGAAGCTCGACGGCGTCACCAGCTCATAGCCACGCTGCACCTCGGAGAACTCCCGCGTCTCGACCTGTCCGGTCTCCTTGTCGGTCACCTGGCGCTCACGCCGGATGATCGTGACGTTGACGATCGCGCCGGGCTTGCCCGGGTCACCGATGAGCCAGTCCAGCGACAGCTGGGCGGCCTGGGTCTGTGGGTTGATGACCATGAACTGCGGTGCCAGAGACCACGGCGCCACGGTCTTGTACAGACCCTTGAAGTAGTTCTGCGGGTTCTTGTCGCCCGTCAGCGCGAAGATGTCGTTGATCTCCAGTCCGACGGCGTGCTTGTTCTCCTCGTCGTACGCCTCCAACATCTTCAAGGTCACCATGCGGTGAGGCTTGTCGATCTTGGACTCACCGCCGATGCCGACGATCTCCGCCTTGTAGCGACCGGCAGGCACACTGCTTCCGCCACCCTCCCAGGCCTCGGTCGCCTCGTTGCTGTTCCAGGTGTCCAGTCCACGAAAATACTGAATAGCCATCTCGTACGTCCTCCTTCTAGGTCAGCTCTATCGGCTCCTGCTGACCTGAGCTTTTGGGTGTCGACGCAACACCCCGTTCATCCTCGCAAGCGGCCATGATGGCGTAGCCTGCAATGTCTCGGTAGGGACTCTCGCCCCCGTAATGCTTCTGATTCGCAACGCGGAACAGCTTGTCGATGATTCGCGTTATCGTCAACAAGTCCCCATACTGCTCCACGGTGATTCCGTGCGGGTAGAGAAGCTTCAGCACGTCGCCGGCCTTGCCGAAGCTGTTGCCGTAGGCCCGCTGCTTCTCGATCAGCATCCGGCCCAGCGCGATGGCGAACTCCGTGTAGCCTTCGCATGCTTCTTGGTCGGTGACTGCTGGCGCCGGCGGCTGCGTCAGCGTTAGTGCCGGTGCGTCGTTTGCTTCTGCCGTCGCCTGCACCTCCTCTGTCTTCTTCGAGTAGGCCGCGACGGCGAAGCCACAATGCGGGCACACGCGCCCTGGCGGCATGGCGAGCGCTTCCCAGTGACAGCCCGGCTTCGGGCAGTAGTAGCCGGCCGACATCGCTACATCTCTTGTGGGCTCGGCTGCAGCCACGTCAGGTCGGGCGGGCAATGCAGCGCTTCCCAGAACAGGTCACAGACGCGTTGGACCGCTTCCACGCGCGCTCGCCCTCTCGCATGCTCCAGTTCGACGCGCAGCTCGTCCAGGTCGTGCCGGCTGATTGGCAGCACTGTTTTTTCGCCCATGGCTTCTACCTCCTAGTCGACCTTGAAAGTACCTTCGAGACGCCTTGCGAGCGCGTCCCAGTTCGGTTGCAGGCACCAGTCCTTGCCTTGGAACAGATGTTCGAAGTTGCCGCCGGCGACGAACGGCGGCGTATGGTTCGGCGGGCACTTGAGCAACAACGCGCGCGTCGTCTGCATCTCGCCCGTGGCTTGGTCCAGCGTTTCTTCCTTCTTCAAGTAGGCGATGATTCGGACCGTCGGCGCGAAGACCTTCTCCCAGTGGCTGCCGACAGCGGCGGGCTCGACCTTCAACACGATGTCGCCCGTCTTGATGTACTTGCTGTGGAAGACCCAGACGATGTTCAGCGGCAGCGTTTGCAGCGCGTTGACCATGTTGAGCATGTGCTGCTTGACGACGTTCCACTGCCCGCCGCCTTTGCCTCCCATCTCGATCTTGCCGTAGTCGGACAGCTGGCTGACGACCATCTCGTCGTAGATCGTCGTCGTGTCGATCACGACGGTGCGCCAGTCGCGCTTCTGCCACTCCTCGCGGATGCGGCGCAGCACGATGTACTCCATGTCGGCGATCGGCAGCCGGCGCTTGTCGTCCTTGACGGTTGCGTAGTCGGGTGGCGGCGGCGCGTCCGGGTCGCCGCAGATCTGCTCCTGCCCCGGAATGAGCGGGCACGGCAGGATGGTGATGTTCGGCCAGTTGGGATGCGCCGGCAGCGCGGTCCAGCCGCGCTCGGGCGCTGCAGAGATGAAGACTGGTCGCGGGAACGTCGCGGCGCACCAAGTCTTGCCGCTCTTGGCGTCGCCGTGGATGGCCATCGTGAGGTTCATCATTCGACAGCCTCCTTTGCTTGAGCTAGTAGATTGTTCAACTCGGCGCAATATCCAGTGGAGGTTTCCTGTAACGTTTTTGCCTCTTTTAGCGGAACGCTGCAACCGCCATGTAACTGCTTCGTCGCTTCAACTTCGATCTTCGTTCCGTGAAGCACATAGCTCAAACCAGTCAAGCCGGATTCGTCGTAGTGCTCTATGATCTTGTACCTGCCGTCGTGTATGCCTGCTAAGACTTCCTCGCGTCTAACTGCGAAGGCTAACGGCGCGGAGAAGAATCCGTGTTGTTCGTGTAAGAAGATTAGTACGTAGATATCTGCTCCGTACCACTTATACCTTTTGGCCGGAACGAATTCGCGAATGATGGAGGGCTTCGGTAGGTCTTTCAACGCAGGCCTCGCGATACCACGGGGCACCAACGCATTGCGTTCCCTGTCATAACCAAGCGCCGGGATGTGCCAGATTGCGTCCCCGATAGTCGTTTTCACGTCTACCGTTAGTGGCTTGTCTGCGCCGTTGAAGAGCACGAAGTCTTGCGGCGCTATTTTCGGCGTGTACTCGACATGTGAAAAGCGGGCTGGTGCTTTCAGGTTCAAGCGCTGATTTCTTAACAGGTGAAGTGCATATACCAGCTCGCCTGCCGCACCTATCACGTGGCTAGACGGGCCGCTTATCCATTCTTCGGCCGCCGGAGTGTCCCACGCGACCTTTTTATGCTTCGACATCAGTCCTCCTTTTCGTCTTCATCCGGGCACGCCGCCAGCGCCGCCATCAGCGCCTTCAGGTCGCCCTCTTCATCTTTGCCCCCAAGCGTCTCGCACAACGACGTCGCTGCGGAGTCGTCCAGTGAGCGTGAAATTGCAGCAGCCTTGCGCTGCAGATGCGAGTAGATCAGATCGTCAGCGGTGTCGACAGCGACGAGGTAGTTCCAGTCAACTTCGCCGCGCCGGCCGATGCGATGCAGCCGACCTTCAGCCTGCAGCATGACCATCGGCACGTACCAGAGGTCGACGACGAGCCCTGCGCCGCAGCACTTCAGCTGGTCCATGGCTTGGCCCGTCGTCTTGAGCGTGCCGACGAACACCGCGGACTTGTCCATCTGCTTCAGTTCATCCTGCGGGCACGCTTCGAGCGCCTGCACCGTGTCGATTCGCTTCTTGCGCGTCGTGCCGCTGCTGATCGGACCGAAAACGAGGTGGCCGCGCTTCTTGACCGCGCGGGCGATCCACAACGCCGTCTCCTTGAACCAGGTGAACACCGCGATCTTGTAGTGCGTCTCTGCAAGCCGTTCGATCTGCTCGATCGCTGCTTGTCGCTTCGCCTCGCTGATCAGCTTCAATGCTTTTGTCAGCGCCGTCAGCACCGCGCCGGGCTCGCTGTCGCCCATCAACGATGCTTCCAAGTCGTGCGCGAGCACAGCGTCGTACTCGACCATCGGTAGCTCGTCGAGCTGGTCACGCAGCAGGTTGATTCTGGTGCGCGTGAACGTCGGCAGCTCGGCGCCGACGCTGAAGCGATCGACACGGCGCAGCGCGCCGCCAAAGCGTTGCTGCAGCTCCTCGATGTGCGTCTCACCTTTGCAGACCCACCCAAACTCGTTCTGCATGGCGTTGCAGTAGCGGACGGCAAACTCGACCCAGGTGCCCCACTGTCCTGGCTGCACCAGGTCGAGCAGGCTGTAGAGATCGATCAGGTTGTTGACCACCGGCGTCGCCGTCAGCGCGATGCGCTTGTGCACGTGGTTCTTGCGCGCCAGCTTCTTAGCTACCTTACGCGCTTTGATCTTGACGTTTCGCAGAATGTGCGCTTCGTCGAATACGATGCACGCAGGATGAATTCGCTGGTCGATCGTCTCGGCCCAGTCGTCGAGGATTTCGTAGTTGATGAAAAGCCCGTGGATGGTGCCGGTCTTCTTCTCATGTTCAACCAGCGCACTCCAGTATTTGTCGGGCGTCGTGGTCTGAAGCTGCGCCAGGTTCAGCCGGTAGTGCTGCCACGGGTCTGCGTGGGCGCCGACCCAGGCGCCGGCCGCGCTCAGCGGGCCACAGACGAGAAATGGTCCCTGCTGTGCAGCAACGTCCGTGATGATGTAGTGGAGCGTGACGATGGTCTTGCCCAGGCCAGTCCCCGCGGCGTAGATGCATCCCAGCGGCGTGTCGCGAATCCACTCGACACCTTCGCACTGGTACGGGCGCAGCACCAAGTCGCTCTCGGGCGCCTTGTGGCGTGGCGCGTGCTCGCCGTTGCGGGTGTCGCCGAGGACGTTCAACGGGAGGCGCCAGATCTGCTTGCTGCGGTTCTGCGTTGCGCCGGGCAACATGCGGTAGTGCTGCGGGTCGACGAAACCCGGCAGCACCACGGACAGACGTACACCTTCGCGGCACAAGACCGCGCCCTTCGCATCCAGCATTCAGATTCTCGCAAGCAAGCAGAGCAGGTCGCCACACAACATATCGTGGTTGAGCTGCGAGGCTCCACGAGATGTTGTGGTAGCGACAGTCTCGACCGATACCGCGAAAGCGGTTCGCGAGGCAAGAACTTTTTGCGAGAATCCGCTAAGGCCGCGAGAAGGTGGGGGCTACTTCGTGTCGTCTGTGAGAATCATCTCTACCAGCTCCGTCACGCGGATTCCGCGCTTCTCGGCTTCCTCCTTGAGCCTCTCGTAGGTCTCGCTGCGGACGGATACCTCAGTTCTCTTCGGACGTCGTACGACGCCATGCTGCTTTTTCATTCGTCGCCTCCCTGTCACCTTGTTCACCGTCAGTCTCGGCTACGACTACTAATAGCATTGACTTCGGTCGCGTCAACGAATTCCTGCTCCATCGGATGCGGCATCGACGCTTCACCGTCGGTCATCTCTCGAATGCAGTTCTTCACCGTCGGTGGCGGCGGTGCGTACTTACGCGTGCGTCGCTCACCCGCACGCAACGGCGAGCCTTCGACCAACGTCTCTTTCACTTTCTCCTTCGGCACGACGACGGTGTGTGGGCGCCCGACGTGTTCACCCCGCCCAGCCAACGGCATCCACCACTCGTAGACTACCTCGTCGGCCAAGATAGCCAAGGCCTCGATCCGTTCGCGCGTCGACAGGCCGCAGAGCTTGCACAACTCGCTGAAGCGCAAGCCGTAGGGTGCCGCGCGCAGCTCGTCGCGCACGCGGTCGATCTTGACCATCAGCGTGCCGTAGCGCGCCTTGCGTGCGAACCAGAGCATCGACGGCAGCAGGTACTCGTGCATCATCCGTAGCGCCGGCAGCAGGCTTTCCAGACCGATGGGTTCGCCCGGTTGCGCCTTGCCTCGCGACAAGTGATAGATGAGCGCGAGTCGCTTGACCTGCACGTGCAACCGTGTCCACATCGACGCGATGCCCTCGTACGGCGGGTCTTCCATCCCGCCTGCGCCGGTGACGGCCTGCCATCGGAGAAGCTCCAGGCGCGCCTCTGGCGTCAAGTCGTAGGCGTTGAAGTTGCCGTCGGTGTCGCGTTGACCATTCCACGGGCAAACACGCCGCAGGTTCGTTAGGTAGCCCTTGATGTAGACGCGCGTATTCGGGTCGGGCTTGTTCGCTTCGGGACGGGGCTTCGCAGGCTTCGCCAGCGGCACGACGAAGAAGCGGCCGAAGAGTCCTCCGCCGATCAGCTCCTCGACCGCGTTGGCCTTGATGCCGCCACGCAGCAGGTTGGCGAAGGTCGTCAGCGCTACCAGCGACAGGTGCATCGGCGGCGTCGCCAGCTCGCCGCGGGTGATGGTCGTCGTGCGTACCTCGTCCCCGTCGTAGATCCTGCACAGGAACTCAGCCAGCGAGCTGCTCCACTCGGAGCCGAAGAGCTTGAACAAGCTCGTTGCCTCGTCAAGACACCAGAAGCGCCACGGGCGGTTGACCAGGATCTTCAGCAGCGACGCGTCGCTGCGCGGCAACGTGCTGTCGTAGCTGTCGTCTGGCAGGCAGCTGCGCAGCAGCTTCAGCGAGTAGCTCTTGCGCCCGCCGCTCTCGGCCAGCACCAGCACGAAGAAGCTCGGCACGACGCCATCGTCGCCCTGAGCCACGCGCTGGCCGCGCCCGAGCTGCGCGGCGATTGCTGCAGTAATTCCAGCCCAGTGCGCCGCTGGCGAGATGTCGGTCGCAAGCCCCGCCCACTTCAAGTACAGCGGAATTAAACCGTCTTTCGGGTAGTAGGTCGATTTGAAGTTCAGCTTGTAGAGGTTGTCGACTTCCTGCACCTTCTCCCACTGGTTGGCCCATATCGCTTTTGGCCCCAGGTCGGGTGTGCCTCCATCTACGAGCTTGGGCTGCGGCACAGCCGCCTCGTCGATCGTTGGCAGCGGCGTACCTACGGGCGCCGCCGCCTCCGCTGCCGCCTTCTCCGCAGCAGCACGTTCAGCGTCTTCTTTCTCAGCCTGCAGCTGCGCCCTGGTCCGCCGTGTGCGTGGTTTGGCGTCCTTGACGCCCTTGGGCCGGCCTCGGGACGCGGGCTCGTCTGGGCCGCGCTGGGCGTGCTGAGCTTCGGCGAGCTGCTGGCGGAGATCGTCGTCGTCGTCGTCGTAGCCGGCAGCTTCGCCGGACGTTTCAGACTGCTGCTTAGTTGCTAGCTCCACGGTTGTCCTCCTTTTTAAACCGCACGAAATCCCTTATACGCGTAGTGTGTTATATTTATAATTATATAATCTGTTTATAATGTATATATACATACATACATATACTTATTAGTATTAAAATACTACCCCTTTTCCCTTTCGTGTTGGCACTGTACCCCGAATCAGCGGTTTTCGTCAATCCGCGAACCGCTAAAATGCTTTAAAAGTATGGTAGGCGATGTGCGGGGGTGCGCTGCCGCACAGTCAGCGCTTCCACCATCGTATCAACCAGCGGCGCTCGCCGCACTCACTTGGCCAGCACCCGGTAGCGGCGACCGGGCATCAGCCGTCGGTCTGACCGAGCTGTTCAGCTTCGTTTCGCGCGACCTGGACGTGCGATGGCACGTCGATGTCTGTCAGCACGCCACACGCGCAGCAGCGGAACGTCGTGTAGACCGTCGTCTCGTCCCGTGCGTGGCTCTCTGTATGGAACAGGTCGCCCTGCTCGACGAGCAGTAAGGCGCCGCAGCCGCCGTTTCCGTTGCCCTTGCCTGTGCACTTCGTCTCTGTCGCCCAACCCTTCTGCGGGCGGCCTTTCTTCAGAACACGCATTACTTCCTCTCCACTTCGGCTGCCGCCTTCGCCTTCGGCCTACGCCCCTTCTTCTTGACCTCGGGCCTGATCAACCGCTCGGGGTCGTAGGGCTCGCCTACGTCGTAGTTGATGGACGGGTCGACCCGCTTCAGCCCGCCCCGTTCGCACAGCTCCACGTAGGCGCAGGGGCGCCCCGTGCTCGGGTCGCGGCAGAGGTAGGACTTCGGCCACGTCTCGTCGTTCTGGGCGTCTGGGTGGAACAGCCGGTCGGCCAGCTCTGTGTAAAGCCAGTGCTCGATGTCGTCGGCGTAGCTGTCGAGCAGGTCTCGCGGGATGATCTGTGTCAGCCGCACTAGGTGCTTGGTCGGGTCGTGATGCAGCGCCTTCCCGATGAGATTGATGCCGAAATGCGTCAGAGGGCCGTAGATCGCAGCCGAAGGTTCGCCCAACGTCCCGTCGCGCTCGACTGCGTTGCCACGTTCATAGGTCACCGCGTTGGTGAAGATCTGCGGGTCGTGACGGTAGGCCGTCTGCGCGTCCTGCGTCATGTTACCGATCGACTTGTGGTCCGTGATCGTCACGGCGCTCGCCGCCACGCCTGGCGGCAACCGCGCCTCGCTCGGCCCCTTCCTGCGGTAGCCGAGATCGTGGCGCGAGCTAACGCACAGCGCCAGGTTCTTCTTCGCGCTCTTGACTCGTTTCTTTCTGAAGTAGTAGCGCGACTCCAGCTCGACAAAACGCACGTCGAGGATCTGTCGGTCGCGCTCGGCGTAGGCGTTGAAGTGCAGCGTGCACAGCCGGCGTGTTTCCTCGACGATGCTTGGATAGTAGGGCTTGACCGCGTCGAGGAAGTCGTAAGGATTCTCTGCGCCTTCGTAGAAGCGCGCAAGCACGCCGTGGATCAACGTGCCGAGCGCAAGCGGGTCGAACTTGGGTATGCCGCGGTCGTCGAACCGTTCAACCTGCCGGCGCCTGCGTATTCCTTTCACAATCCTGTAGAAGCCGGCCCGCATGCAGATCTGAAACGCGCGCAGCGTCGAGCTGCCCATCACGCTCGGGCCGGTGTTGATGTTGCTCGAAAGCAGTTTGCTTAGCGGAGGCAACGCGGCCTGGTGGGTCATCGCGCCGTCGAACATCGCGCCGGAGTCGTCAGCGACCTGGCTGTCGGCCAGCGAGTGCATCTTGGCGGGCTCGGGCTCGGGTGGCGGAGGCTCGGGCTCGGGCTCGGGCTCGGGCTCGGGTTCTGCCGGCGCCCGAAAGACGTTGTCCTGGTAGGCCGGAGGCGTCGCGTGCGTGGCGCCTGGTCGCACGTCGGGCGCTGGCGTCGCGAGTGCCTGGTCGGGCTGCGGCGTTGGCGCTGGCGCTGCGCCGGCGGCCTGCATCATCTCGCGTAGCCAGGGCGGCATGTCGTCCGTGATGACGGGCGCGGGTGCGGGCTGCGGCGCTGGCTGCGTCGGTGCGGGCTGCGGCGGCGTAGGCGCTACCTGCATGTAGCCCTCGTCCTTCCGCTCGTCCAGTTTGTCCTCACACCACTGCTCGTAGTCTTCCAGCGACTCGCCGTGGCGCCGCGGTCGGGGCCGAGCAGCTTTTGGCGGCGGCGGCTGCGTGCCAGCTTCCCACGCGGCGGCGGCTGCAGGATCGACGGTGGCCGGCTGTGGCGGATCGGCCGCCGGCACTTGGGGCGCCTCAGCCATCTTCGTGACTTCTGGCGGAGGCTCGGCTGGCTGCGCCGCGGGCGTTTGCTGCGGTGCAGGTTCAGCCAGCGTGCGCATCCGCTCGCTGCCGACCATGACCGCGAGGTGCGGCGCGACCGGGCCACACTTCGGGCAGCTGCGGCACGAGGCCTTGGCTTGCTCGTGCGTCTGCGCGATCAACAGCGCAGGGTGCTTGCCTGCTAGCTGGTCGCACGCCTTCTGCGCCGCCGCGGGCGTGACGAAGCCTTCGGCAGCGTTGGTGCTCACGGGCACGGCGATGCCGCACCCGGTGACGAAGATTCTCATGGGATTGTCCTCCAAGCAGCAGGGGTTGAGCGGCGTTGCGCCGCCGGCTGCTGGATTCTATGCTAACGGGAGTTAGCAGTCAAAGGAAAGAAGCCCACACCTCACCGTACCACACCTCGCCTCGCCACACCTCGCCGCGAAGCCCACACCGAACCGCACCATACCGGACCTAGCCTCGCCTCACCGAACCAGACCACGAAGAACCCTTTCCACACCACACCCGACCTGCACCCTGGCACACCACGAGTCCCGCACCGCGCCCTACCTAAGCGCGCCGACCACACCTGGCCCGACCGCACCGGACCCAGGCCAGCCGTGAAGCCCCCACCTCACCCCGCCCGTCCACACCACACCTGGCCAAACCTTGAAACCCCGACCATACCGGACCCCGCCCGACCCGACCCGACCGGCCAGACTGAACCTCGCCATGCCGTACCACGCCACGAAACCCTCGCCGCACCTCACTTCACCGCACCGCACCCTGCCACGCCACGAAACCCGCACCGCACCCTGCCACGCCCGGCCCCGCCTCACCAGACCCGACCTGTCCCGACCAGACCAGGAAGCCCGCACCACGCCACGCCCGGCCCAACCACACCTAACCTCGAAACCCACACCTTGCCTCGCCCCGCTTCGCCACACCACGCCCCGCCAAGCCCGACCAGACCAAGCCGTGCCCTGCCACGCCTCTACTTGTCGCCGCCCTCCTCGGACTCGTCGCGGCGTGCCTTGTCCCGCGCGGCGCGCAGTGCAGCCGCGCCGGTCGAACCTCGCTTGATCTCCTTCTCCGTCTGCTTCAGCACGTCGAGCTGCTGCGCCGTCCAGCGTACGCGGTGCTCCAGCTCGGCAGCACGCTCGGGCGGCAGCTCAGTAGCGTCGAAGTTGGTCGCGGTCGAGAGCGTGGTCTTCGCGTCCTTGGAAGCGCGCTGAACACGCTTCGCGTAGACCGCGCCGTCCACGGTTTCTGCGTCGTGGATCCTGAACGTGCCGGTGCGGAACGGGCGCGTCACCTCGTACCGCCTGTACTGGCGGAAGTGGCGGTAGATCTTGCTGTGCAAGAACTTGCTCGCCTCGTAGTAGTCCTTCGGGACGGGCGTCTCGCCACCGTCGGCGATGGGCACCCTGAGCCGTGCCCACTCACACACCTGGCGGTCGGAGAACGCGTCGCCACGCTTCAGCTTGTCCAGGTGCGGGAACAGGCGTTGCCATGCGCTCTCCGTCTTCGAGAGTACCTTCGCCGACACTTCTGCCGGCGCAGTCGTCGGCTCGTCACTCATGGCCTACTCCTTGACGCGCTTGACCGTCGCGTCGAACGTACCGAACGGGCCAGGGTTGCGCGCGCTCGGGCGGTAGTCGCAGAGCCCTTGGAAGCGCCCGGCGAAGTTGAACAGCTCCTCGACCGTGGTCTTGTCGATGGTGCCGTCGGTGTTGTCCACGCGGATACGCCCGGTGATCGACCAGTTGTGGAAGTGCGGGCGGCAGCGGATGTGCTTGTTGGTGCCGACCGTGACGCGACGCATGTCGATGGTGAAGCCGAGCTTCCTGACCTCTTCGGCCTGCTTGTCAAACTTCTCCATGTCCGCGATGGGTAGGAGCGCCTCGTAGTTCACCTGCTTGTCGCCGTCGAACGTCAGCGGGTAGTTGATGAGATTGAACTGGACCAGCGCGGCAACGGCGCCCTTCAGCGTCTTGCGCGAGCCTGGCATCTTGAAGCTCTTGCCAGCCTCGACGAGCATCTTGATCAGACTGGTCTGCGGGATGCTGATCAAGCCCGTTTTGCTGTCGATGTAGAGGTACGTGACCCAGGTCCACGCCGGGTGTCGGTCGTCGCCCCTGTCCGTGTTCTTGTGTAGCGGGTCGCGGCGCCAGGCCTTCACGCGGTCAGCCCCTTCGATATCTTCGGAGTGCATCAAGATCGGCATGCGGCCTTGAAGCGTGAATTCGTAGTTTTCGAGTTTTGCCATTTGGTTGTCCTCCTTGTTCAGGGCGTCGTCAGTTGCAGCCGGTTTGCTGTGTGCGTTTTTTGAGCCGAGTCCACACCAGCTTCTGCGCCGCGCGGAATGCTGCGGTCTCAAACTGCATGAGCTGGTAGAGAGTCAGCTCGGGGTACTGCTTACGAATCTTGGCGCGGAAGGCGTCTTCTGCTTCCTTCCGCATTTTCTTGTGGTCGGCCATTTACTACGCCCTCCCGCCTGCGCGAGTCCACGCGGTTGGCTTCAGCGTCCAACCTACGCCTTTGTGGTAGAGAGCCCCTTCCGCTTGCGTTCCGGTCAGAAAGGTCACAATGCGGGCGCCTTCGACGACGAACCAGACTGAGGTTAGCCCGACCGAGACGTGGCGGAAGTCGCGCGTGCGCTGCTCGCCGTCGCGAGCGACGACGACTGCGCTGGGCGCGAGCGCGAGGAACTCATCAAAGTCTGTGTCGGGGTAGCGCTCGGCGAAACGCCGGCGCGCGTGTCCAGATGGGACCATAGGAACCTCCTTTTCGTTGTCAGTGCAGACGTTCGCCGGTGTCTGCGTCCGGTGCCCTGTTCGGGCGTCAGTGCGGACATTATGCTAACTGGCGGTTAGCAGAGTCAAGCGGTGAAAAAGTCTGCCGGCAGCCCCAGCACCATGGCGTAGCGCTTGTAGGCCCGCTCCATCTGCGTCGTCAGCTTGCCGAACAGCTCGTCGCGGGCCTTCTCGTACGCCTTCGACGCTGCAGTAGCGTCGGCGGCACGTGCGTCTGCCCTGCGCTGCTGCGCTGGTGTGAGCTTGGCGTAGGCGTCTTCGATTCTCTTCTTCTGGCTCTTCGTCATTTCGTCAGCTCCTTTTCTTGTTGCGGATCCAAGCGGCAGCCGCTTCAGCGAGCCTGCCGTGTAGCGTTGTCTGGTTTCGGCTGAAGTCTTTGAGCCCCGGTCCGTGGCCAGCGACGTACTTGTGCACGTACGTCGTGTAGGACTCGCCGTTTGCGTCGATCCTCTCTTTCTTTTCTGTCTCGGTTCGTGTTGCCCGGTGGGCGCGTTTCAGTCTTCGTGTGCCTCGGTTCATTGCCTTCTCCTTTTTGAAAGGGCGGGCGTAGCCGGATTAGCTAGGTCCCAAGCCCGCCGACAGACCACTAGAAGCCCGTGCGCCGGGGAACGGTGGCCGAAGGCGCGACGGCCCGACGCACAGCCACAATGCATCCGGCCCTGACGCGTGGTAACATGACCTCCGTCGCGCCCCACTATTCATCAGTCCTCCTCTGCCAGCTCCGCCGCGACCTCTTCAAGCCGCTCGCGGCCAGCTTGCTCGATCGCCAGTGCTCCGTCCCACAACGTCTGGTCGCGGACCAGCAACACGTTGTCCTCGACGAGCTGGGCCAGCACCGCCGGTTCCAGCGCGTCTAGCTCCCAGCTCTCGTCGCCGTGCTCGGCGCGGTAGGCCTCGTAGCGCGCGTCAGTGGTCTTGGCCGGGTTGGGCGGCGGCTGGTACTCCTCGATCTGGTCCATGTTGAGTGCGACCCGCCAGACGTACGTCGGCGCACCAAACATCTCCAGCCGCTCGCGGATGTCACGGGTCATGTCCAACCCGCTCGGGTCGTGGTCGCCGAAGTGCAGCACCTTGACACGCTTGCCGCTGCGGATGTGCCGCCGCGCCGCACGCCACATCGCGCTCTGGCTGACGTAGCCGCGGCAGGAGAACAGCGGGACTCGTAGCTCGTCGCAGATCCGGCGGAAGACGCCGGCGAGTGCCTCCTTCTCAACCCAGACCTCGACCAGCTTAGGCTGCTTGGCCCACAGGTCCTCGCGGTACTGGCTGACGCAGGCCTCGACGATGTCGCTCGGGCTGTCCCAGCTCGGCAGCTTGTGCAGGCTTCGCGTCCGGTCTTCGATCGCGATCCAGCTCACCAGGCCGGCGAGGCGGGCGTCGCTGATCAACGCGCCCAGCTTGCTGTAGCTTTGGACGGTGTTGGGTAGCAGGTCGCGCGCCACGAACTGGTAGTAGAGCTGACGCAACGTCAAGTCGTAGCCCTGCGCCTGGTACTCCTCGATGATCTCGTTGGCCTGCTCGATCAACGTCAGCGAGGCCTTCCTGAACTTCTTGTCGATGTAGGTGATCTTCACTTTCGACGCTTCACTTTCTGCAGACCGCGCAGCCGTCGTACTCCTGCGCGCTCCGGCGTAGCTTGCGGCCCGACTCGAATTCTGTACGTAGCTCTGCAAGCTGCAGTGGCCACTTGTCGCGGCCAGGTGTGCGGAACGTGCCGCCGAGCTTCTGCTCCAGCTCGACGGCTTGGCCGTAGATGTCTGGGTGCTGCTCGTGCAGCCGCTTCCACTCAGCCAGGCGCTGACCATAGCACCAGGCACAGTCGGTGCGCTTCGGGACGGAGACGCCAACGCTGTAGGTCGCGCCAGTGACGCTCCATCGCTGGCAGTTCGTTTCCGGTCGGCGTGCACACGAAGGCGAACGCCCGGTCCGGGTAGACCTCCCGGAGCCGCAGCGCCATTGCCGTCGAGTCCTTGCCACCGGAGAGGCCGACGACGTGTTTCACACCATCACCCCCGGAGGAATCCTCGCGGGGATCGACTCGACGTCGCAGTCGTCACCCATCAGCAGCCAGTCATCGAAGACGTCCGACCAGTTGGCGATCGGCGGGTCCATGTCGTGCTCGGGGTCGTCGAAGAAGTGCCCCTGGTCCGCGCTGCTCTCTGAAGGGCCGTCGAAGGTGGTGGGCCGGCCGGCCGCGAGCCAGCAGGCGGTGTGGTAGATGACTGGGTCGTTGGAGTAGTCGTCGCCCAAGATGTCGACGCCACTGACGCGTCCGTAGCCGTCGTAGAGCCCGAAGACCATCCCGCCACCGCACGGCAGGTCGCAGTCGTCGGGGTCGACGCCGGAGGAAAACACGACCACGTGCCTCATCCAGCGGTTTTTCTCGTTGGCGCTGTACTCCGACAGCGCGGGGTGACCACAGTGCTTGCAGTCCCAGCTGAAAAGCCCCATGTTGGCCTCCTGAAGCCCGCCGCGCTCGGCGAGCATCTTGCGCTGCTGGTGCAGCGGCGTGATCGGCGCCGGCGCGATGACCGGCCCCTGTACTCTTGGCAGCGGTGACGCGTGGCGCTGGCCCGACGGCCAGCCGCGCCGTCGCATCTCGTTGACTTGTTCTTCGTGCCGGGCTCGCAGCGCTGCGCGGTGGCCGATCCAGCGCAGCGTCTCGGGGTGGCGGCTGTAGCCGCGGTCAGTGCCCATCACCGCCCAGATGCAGTGCAGCTCGCGGTGCTCACCGTTGAGCTGCTTGTCGGCCAAGGCGGCGACGGGCAGGTCCCAGATGCGCATCACCAGTTCCCCGTCGCCTTGGCGTTCTCGGTCGCCCAGACGTTGCCCTGGGCGTAGGCACGCACTGCGGCGCGATGGTCGCGCGTGCGCTGGTAGACTTCCTTGTAGGCGGCATCGCGGCTGTGCTTGCTCGTAGGCTCGCTGCGCTTGTCCTTCTGTGTGCTCTTCACGTCAGCACTCCCTTCTCGCGCAGCCAGGCCTCGGCCGCCTCGCGGCATTCGATGAGTACAGGCTTGACGACGTCTCGGAAGTCGGGGCCTAGTTCGTCGAGTATTCGGTGGCCGTTGACGGCGTGTCGTTGGTTGCTGCTAACGTGTTTGTTCGCCTCCCAGCAGACGACGCCATCGACCGGGCGCCACACTCTAGCCAGGAGTCGGCCGGTGCCGTCGAGTAGCGCGCCACCTTGGTAGTCTGACCAGGTCCAGGGCATGACGAGTTGCTGCTGTGCTTCTTCGAACAGACGCTGTGCGACACGCGGGTCGAAGCACGCGGCGATCTCCGTCAAGATGTCAAGCTGCTCGCGGTAGAACTTGAGCCTTGCGACCTCGCGTCGGCGCTCGTTGACCACCGGGCGGTAGAAAACCTCCAGCGCCTTGGCCATGGTCGGTCCCGTGCCCACCACGCCGGCCAACGCCGGGTAACGCTTGCGCGTGTTCTGGCTGGGGCGCGCCTTCCAGCCGCCTTCACCAGCTCGGTTCAGTTCGATTAGACCGACTGACCGTTGTAGTAGATGTTGTTGCACCAGCCGCCGCACGCGTCCTTGTAGACGGACGTGGCGATCTCGGCGCCGTCCACCGTTACTTTGATGTCCATCTAAATCCTCCTTACAGAGGGAGGCTTCATGTGCGCTTCTCCGTCCACTCGCGTGGTAAGAAGCCACCCTGCTTGAGCCAGAAGTCCAACGCTTCGAAGTGCTCCGTCGCGCTCCAAACCAAGTCTTCGAGCGCGGCTTCGGGGTCGCGCAGCGCGTCCTGCTCGTGCATCAGGCGCAGCTCGTCGAGCGCTTCGCGGGTCTTGCTCAGCGCCTTGTCAGGGTCCATGTGGTCCTCCGTCGATTCGCGCCAGCTAGGCCCAGCGCGGCTTGTGTGTTTCGAGAAGTGGATAGTCGGGCGGCAGGTAGCCGTAGCTCGCGACGCGGCGTGCAGGTTCGCGTGCTTGAGCGTTGGCCGGCGCCCGGTAGGGAATGTAGTTGTGGGGGCAGTGTCGGCTGCCCCACCGGCTGTTGGTGTGCTTGACCAGCTGCAAGACCCGGCCGGCACGCGACACGTACCAGCCGGGTATCTTGCAGTCGATGGCGGGGATGCGGGCACGCCTCACGGCTACTTGCCCGCTTTGCTTCGCTTCGCAGCGTACTGCGAGCTGATCACGTTGGCGCAGGCTCTCTTGCCGATGATGAACAGCCCGCGGGCGAGGTAGACGGGCATCTGGACGAAGCCCTTCTTGCCGCCGATCTCGTAGCGGATCGTCGCGATGCCGTCGGAGGCGCCCTTCATCGCCCTGAACGCCTCCGCCTCCAACCACACACGCAACGACACCTTGCGGTTGCCCGTGTGCAGCATCAGGCTGATCGCTTCGGTGCTCACGTAACTCTTCAACTGCTGCGTGGTGCCGTTCACTTCGCACCCCCCTTCGGGACCAGGTTGCCAAGCCCGATCCGCTTGAGGTGATCGCCGAGGGTCTTGCTGATGTAGGGGCCGAGCAGCCCGCGCTCGTAGTTGCTAAGCGAGGTGTAGCTGAGACCAGCCTGCTTGGCGAATGCTGCCTGGGACAGCTTCAGCTCAGCGCGACGCTTCCGCAACGCAGCGGAGATCGCCTGCGCCTGCGCCTTCGTGACCTTGCGCCACTTCGGCTGCGTGACGTAGTGCCGCTTGCGCTTGACTGCCTTGGGCGGCTCCGCGTCGACCTCGGTGATCATCGCGCCGCTGACCTCGACCGGCCGCAGCCGATACAGGATCGGCTTGCTGCCGCCGTTGCGCGCGAGCAGGTGCCCGTCAGCGACCAGGCGCTGCAGGGCGGGGCCGAGCAGTGCCGGGGGAAGCTCCGCGATGGCAGCTTGCGGCACGTCGACCAGATCACAGTTCAGTACCTTCATGTCAGTCCTCCATTGCCGGCTTTCTGCCCGTAGTGCCGGCATGAAAAAGCCCCCGACACTGCGTCGGAGGCTTCAGTGGTTTTCAAACCACCGTGCGACAGGCAATCCGAGTCATCGATCGTTAGCTGTTAGCTATGCAAAGTCCAGTTACCGTCGCGGTGAAGCAATCCGCCTTCGTACCACCGTTCGCCGTCGCTGCGTGAAGCAGTCCAGTACCACAGATTTTCACTGGCCGGGAAGTCCGGGCCAAGCTCAACCGTGGTGCCGTCGGGGCCGAACGCGTCGAGGCGTTCGAGGTTTTCCAACAACGAGTCAACGCTGCTGGTCTTGGCTGCAGCCCTGATAAGCTGCAGCGTTACTCCGTCACGTACCTTCAACATGGTCGCCGCCTCCGCTACCCGTGAACCAACTCACCGGCGAAGCGCTGCAGGTCCAGCTTCCGGTCAGCGTCGACGCTTTCGCCGTTCGCCATCCAGCTGATGACGTTGGACAGCTTCCACCGGCTTCCCGGTCCACTCGCGCCGTGCGCCGCTTCGGGGGTCGCGTCGTCGAAGATGACCTCGGCCTTCTGCTGTTCGGCCTTGGTCAGCTTGCCCGCGACCAGCTTCTTTGCCTCGGCCCACGTCAACTTCTTGTCAGCCGCCGCCGCGGTCGCAGCGTTGAGCTTGAACAGCCGGTCGTCCGACAGGGCATCGGTGGTGACGTCGCGGATCGCCGACGCGAAGGTCTCCGCGTCGAGATCGTAGGTGCGCTGCGTGAGTTGCAGGTCCGCCGGCAGCCGGCTGCCGAGGTGCACCTTGCGCAGCTCGTTCTGCAGCGTCGCAAGGTTGGTGCACCAGGGCTTGTACTCGAAGCAGGACACCTCGACGCCGCCGGCGCCGAAGTCCGAGTTTCGCAGCTCCATGCCGTAGGCCACGACCTCATCCTTGATCGGCTGAAAGACCTTCGGCAGCAAGCAGCGCAGGCTCGCCCTGATGTCGCTGAACACGCCATCGACGGGCACCAGGCCAACCTGCTTCGCCGCGTCGGCGAACGCCGCAAACAGCACGCGGCTGTCCAGCCGGCGGTAGCGGTCCGACAGCACGCCGCGCACCTCGTAGCGGTTGGCACCGTCCTGTCGCTGTCCGATCGCGACAGCCCGCAGTAGCATCCGGTCCATGTTGTGCTCGTACAGCTCGCGCAACGTGTGCTGCGCAAGCTCAGCCTGCCAGCCTTCGCTGCTGTCACACAGGTCGCCGACAAACTTGCTCGGCACACCCACGCGCTGACACAGCTGCTGCTGCGCGTGACGGTGGACACGGGACGCGATGGCCGCGTCCTTGCCCAGCACCACGATCGACGGCGCGTCATCCTGCGGCACGACGTGAATCTGCTTGGACAGCTCCACGCCGGTCCTGATAACGTCCTTCGGCTGGTACTGCTCGACCTTCATCAAGGTCTCGACGGCGCGCTGCGCTCCGGCAGCCGTCTGCTCGGCGATCTTCTGCTCGAACCACGCCTTGGTCTCGGCGCAGGCGACGTCGTAATCCCTTCCATCGTGATGTAACATGTCTGTCCTCCTTTTGTCGGCTTTCTGTCCGTAGTGCCGACGTTGAAGGATTGCCTGTCACACCGGGGTTTGAAAAACCCGGTCGCTAGACTTCCCTGCCAGCTGCCCGAGAGACGGTTGTTTAGCCTTCGTTGTCCTGCTGTGGCAGGTCGGAGCCTGTCTCGGTCCACGTGCCGCAGTTTTCGCAGCGACCGCCGCGCACCTTGGGGTCGGCGCAGCACGCTTGCGTGGTCGGCCGCCATCGGCGCAGCTCGGCGCCGAAGACCAGGCCGGCGTGGTTGCGGCCGTTCTGCTCGATGTACCACTGGGGCGGGTTGTCGAAGAGCACGTGCACGCCGAGGTAGCCTTCAAAGATTCGATAGCTCGTAACGCGGCCAGCACCGAGGCTGTTCATGATGACTTCAACCTCGTCGCCGATCGCCGGGGGCTCGCCGCTGCCGCTCCAGGCGCCTGCCTCGGCGCCGAGGCGGTAGATCGGCTGGCCCTTGTCGTTGTCCTTGCCCGTCCTGACAGGCTCGCGACGGCCCCTCACGGCCGCACCGTGAGCTGGGCGACCTTCCGTCGCTTGGCGTAGCGGACCGTGACGGTCTTGACGCCTTCTTCGACGAGCTGGGGCCGATTGATCGGCTTGCCGTCCCACGGGGACGTCAGGTCGCAAAGGATGAAATCCTTGTTGGCGTCCAGGTCGGCTTGGGCTGCAGCCTTGTTACGGTAGTCTCGACCATAGGCGGGTATCAGGGTCATGTGGTCCTCCTGTCTTTGCCTTTCAGGCAGCCGACAGGGGAGTCTAGCTGTGACTCAGCCGGGCCTTTGTATTGCCCGCTGGGGCCTGCTATTCGATTGTCAAGGACCCTGCCTCCTGTCCCCCGGGCTTGCCCGAAGGATGGGCTAAAATACCATACCTGGACTCCGGTGTCAACGAATTATTTCTCAATGATATCGAAGACTTAGGAAGGATTTTCGGGGCCTTCGACGATCGTCCTTGGGGCCTTCTTTGTCGCTTAGGAGACCTTCGAGGCCTTCGAAGGGAGTCTAGCCCAGATAGACGGCCCCCGTCGAGAAAAGCTCTCGCTGGGGGCCTGTGCTGCTTGCTTGCTGGTCGTCGGCGGTAGGCCCGACGCACGTTCGGGCCGACGTTGCGCTGGCCTTTGTAGCCGCACAAGCGCGCTGGTGTCAAGCAGAAATGCCACAAGATGTAGCGTGAGCGCGCCAGCACACCACAAGATGTTGTGGTTTGGAACACGAAAACGCTTGCGCGAGCGCGTGGCGCCATGCTTGAGTACCAGTGCGGCGCAGCCGCGAGGCACACGACAACAACAGGAGCAGCGGATGGCGGATGACGACCTCGGTTCGCTCGGCGGCGGACTGGAAGACCCCGAAACGACACCCCCAGAAGGGCCCGTGAGCGCGCCCGTACTGCCACAACCCGTCAACCAGGCCACGATGGTGTGCCTGCGTGGCCCGTGCGTGCATCTGTGGCGCTTGCTGCTGCGCTTCGACTCTTCGGTGAAGGACGTCATGACCGAGCGCTGCTGGACTTGTCTGGCCAGTCCTTCCAAGGAGTTCGACCTCAACGATCGGCACGTCTACTTCTGCGACCGCTGGTGGCCGCGCGCGTCGTTGCACGACGACGACGGCAAGGTGCTGATCAAGGTGCACCCGATCGCCGCGCGTGGGCACCGCCTGACCAGGCGCCGCGCCGAAACCCGGCCCGAGTTGCATCACGCGTGGGAGCGCGCGCTCGTGAAGCTCGGCTACGACTTCTCCTGGCGCGACTTCGACGCCGAGGCGCTTGGCGTCGATGACAACCTCCACCAGCGCAAGTTCAACGCGCCGGGTGGGCTCGAAGCTGCACGCGAGGCCGCGAAGCCTCGGGGCGCGGGCATACCGGAGGACGAATGAAAGAGCCACTGACCCCGCCGCAGCTGCCCGCCCGCACCATGCTCGAACGGCTGCAGGAAGTCCGACCCAAAGCAACCCTGATCGACCTGGAGCAGGTGCTGCGCGCACAGCGCAAGCGCGACAAGCGGCGAAAGTGCGCCGCTGCCGTGCGCTACCTTGACCACGCGATAGCGGCAGTCCACAGCGAGCAGGCCATGATTCAAGCGCGGCGGGCTGCGCTACCACGCCTGCAGCCCTGGCACGAGCACTACAAAGGAGGCACGCGGCGATGACCAAGAAGGAAATTCGCACCCTCATTTCAGGGCACCTCGGTGCCCTGGTGTCGGCCGCCGGCAACATGCAAGACGTCCGCGCTGCGTTCGACGAGATCGCGGAGCAGGGTGACATGTTCTGGGCAGCGATGGCGATGCTGTGCAGCAGCGAGACCACGGACGCGATCGGCCACGCCGCAGTAGCGGACGCGATCAAGAAGGAAGGAGGCCTGCAATGAACGAACTACCGAAGCATCTGAAGTACAACCCAGCGCCGGAGATCGTGCGCGCGCACGAGCAGTGGCAGTCAGCGCTTCGGCAGACGGTGTCGCAGCTTCAGTCGATGGGGCACGTCCGCGCGCCCGAGGCGATCAGCAACACGGTCATACCGTTGTTCGTGCATCTCGACGGGCTGTTCACGCTGCTGCAGGCTGACGTGGCCGCCTACGCCGAGCAGGTCATGGCGCTGTCGCAAGACGCCAGCTCCGACACGCAGGTGCTTGTCGGCCTGCATCCGCAGGATGCTGAAGCACTGGCCGACCTGACTGACCAGATCTATGCCAGCGTCGAGAAGGTGCGCAAGGGACTCAAGAAAGACTCCCCGCCGCACGAGCAGCTCGCCGGCGTGCTGCAGATGGTCGGTGACCTACAAGAGGCGATCATGAGCGCCTCGCTCGAAGAGGACGAGGTTCCAGCGGACGAAGACGAAGACGTCCCGCCTGGCGAGGAGGTGCCGGCGCCGTCATCGGACGCGCCCGATGATGACCTGTCGGACACGCCGCTGCAGATCACCGGCTGACGGAGGACAAGATGTCAACGCAAGAGCCCCAAGCGCCGGCCGAGACGCCGGTCGAGACACCACAGGTCCCTGACTTCGACGAAGCGGCCGAGGCGGAAGCCAGCATCGAGGAGGCAGAGAAGCCACGTCCGACCCGGCGCAAGAAGACGCGGACGGGGCGTCGCGAAGACCCTGAGCTGACCGCGCGTCGGCAGGCCGCCTACGAAGCAGGCGAGCGCAGCAAGGACAAGGAATACGACGAGTGGATCGAGCAGTGGGACTGGAACCAGCCGCGGATGTACTGCACGCTCAAACGAACATCTCCGCATCTGCACCTCGGCAAGCAGGTTGGTGGCCGGCTGGACGGCAAGCCCAACGGCTACTTCACCGAAGAAGAAATCCAGCAGCGCTTCGGCGGCGGCACGTTCGTGGTCTACGTCTCGGGCATTGACCAGCGCACCGGAAAGTTCCGTGCGCTTGGCAACAAGCAGGTCGTCATCGGTGCCGAGCCAAGAATCGACGCACCGCCACAACAGGTGGTCGATGCTGGCACCGGCGCGCCACCGCAAGGAGGTATGGGCGTGTCAGACCTAGCACCGCAGGCGCAGAGCAGCCTTGTTGGCCTGCTCGGCGACACGATCAAGCACAGCCGCGAATCGGCTGGCAGTCACGGGCCGGTCGTCGACCCCGAGCTGCTCGACAAGATGCAGCTCGCCTACGAGCAGAAGTCCGCAGCCATCGCGAAGGCCGCTGACGACCGCATCTCAGACTTCCAGCAGCAGCTCAACGTCCTACGCATGGAGAACGAGAAGCTCCGCGCGGAGAACCACGGCTTCCAGTCGAAGATCGACGTTGAGGTCGGCAACGCGCGGTCAGAGAGCGAGCGCTTCGTCGGTCAGATGTTACCGACGTTCGCCCAGCAAGCTGACGCGCGGGTGCAGCAGATCCTCCACGACACCAGTGAGAGAGTCCGCAACATTCAGGAGCAGTACGCACGCGACCTGCAGAACCAGCAAGCGCACTTCCAGCAGCAGCTCCAGAACCAGCAGACGTTGTTCCAAGCAGCCGAGAACAACGCGCAGACGCTCTTTCAGGGGCAGATTCAACACCTGCAGACCATCAACGCGGCGTTGCAGGCGAAGATCGACGCGCTGGAGGGCGAATGCCGTGCGCTCCGCGACCAGGTGCTCAACATGCATCAGGAAGCCGCACGCAAGCAGGACCCGATGGCTCGGCTGCAGGAGATGCAGACGTTTCAGGAAGTCATCCAGGGCATGGCGGGCAGGGGCGGGGGAGATGACGACCTCGGCGAGGACGCGAGCCCCGCGCTGAAGCTCGCAGCCCGGTTCGCGCCAGCCATCGCGGGCGCCATCGACGTCGCCAAGGCGAGGATGGGCATCGGAGACGCGCCTCAGATGCCGCCGCAGCAGATGCCGCAGCAGATGCCGCCGCAGATGCACGCGCCGCGCGTGCTGCCACCGCAAGCTGTGCCGCGTGTCGCGGCACCGTCACCAGGTGCGCTAGTCAAAGCGCCAACGCCGGCGATGGCACCAGGGCAGAAGCAGCAGGCGCCGCCGGTCCGACGCGCGCGCATCCCGCGCAAGGACGCCCAGGTACGCAAGCAAGACCTGGTCGCGGGCATCACGTTGCTCAACGCAGCCATCGCGGCGGGCACGGACCCTCAAACAGCCGCCGACACGGCGGCGGGGCAGATCGATCGCAACACGCTCAACGCGCTGTGCGCACGTCGGCCCGAAGTCGTGATTCAGTCGCTGCAGGCGGCCGGGATACTTCAGGGCGCCGTGGCGTCGGAGCCTGGGCAGCAATACCTGGCGGTGTTCCTGCAGGCGTTATCGAAGCGGTTGAACCCGGCCCCGCCAGCGGCGCCGTCCACGACGCCGGCACCGGAGGAGTCGTCGAAGGCTGCCGAGCCGGCTGACGACGTGCTGCGCGAGGAGCCAGCCGATGGAGAAGCGTAACCGCTACATCAACCGGCTGTTCATAGCGCGCGAGGCGCCACCGATCAAGTTAGTCTACCAGGACGGGCGCGAGGAGCTATTCGCCGGGCCGTTGCCACAACTGATTGACCGGTTGAAGATCGAGATGGTCTTCGACGGCGCCAAGTTCCCGTGGACGTCGCCAGCCGGGCATCGAGACCACGCGCGAGAGCCTGGCTTCTTCATCGAGCCGCGCATCCAGTTCGGTTCCTACGCGCCGGTCGGCTTCATCACAGTCTTCACTAAGACGTCCAAGATGCGCTGCCCGAGCTTCTCGTTGCCCGTTGGACCATCGGACATGGGCGGCACGTGCCTGGTGGCGGGGCAGCGTGCCCTGGTCGAAGACGACGACCTGTTCATCTGCCACGGCTGCTACGCGAGCGACGGCAACTATCGTATGTCCAGCACCCAGCTGACAGCAGGTGTTCGGCGCATCGTGGTGATCCGCGCCCTGAAGCGCGGCAGCTTCGTCGACGCGATGGTCGAAGCAATCAGAGCCTACCGAGCCAAGCCGCGCCACGACGACCTCAAAGCCAAGGTCGATGGCAAGTCACGCAAGGTCGGAACCTACCAGCTCGACACCCACTACGTCCGCATCCACGACGCAGGCGACGTGCTGTGGCAGCCTGGCTACCGCGAGGCGTGGACAGACATCGCCAGCCGGGTGCGCGACGTTCTCTTCTGGATGCCTACACGCGACTGGGCACTCGGTCGCAACGCAATTCGAAGACTGACTAGCACGCGAGCTAACCTCGTGGTACGACCGTCAGCTCTGCACGTTGGCGATCCGGCGCCCGAGGTGGAAGGACTCGATGCTGGCACGTCGGTCGCCTTCGACGCAGTCGAGCAAGGGCTTGCTGAAGTCAACTGCCCAGCCTACGACCAGAAGAAGGACAAGAGCTGCCAGACTGCACGGTGTCGAAGATGTTGGACGCAACCGACCAAGACGATCAACTACGAGCCCCACGGCAGGGAGATGACGCGCAAGAAGCTCGCGGCTGCTATCGCGCGGCGCAATCCTCCAGCGTCGTTGGAGGACATCTACGACGCGTACCTCGGGGACCCGACGTCGAACCCAGCGGACGACACTGGCTTCGAAGTCTGGATGGCACGCAACGACCTCTACGCGGCGGACTGGAGCCAGGCGGAGTGGTGGAGCCTGCTGCACGAGATAGGGCTTGACGGCGACGAGACAGCTGAGTACCTTGAGAACACCGCAGAGTGGCAGTCATAGCCCCGTGGCCGCCCAGGCAAGCAGAGCAGGACGAAGACGTCACCTCGCCGATCCCGGTTGTGGGTGACGTCTATCTAAGTTGTTGACACTCCAAGATCGCTCGGGTAGCCTTCTTACTGTCCACCCCTGATATGCGCGCGCGGAACTGCTTGGAGAGCCTGCGATGCTAGGCACTTACGCGCGTCCTTCGTGGCATTTGCCAGCGCCAACGCCTGAGCAGACTCTGCATTGGATGGCGAAGTTCATCCGACAGGGGCAGTACGACCACCGGCTTCGTGAGTTCGCAGAGCGCGAGATCGTCAGCGAGCTGTTCCCGCACGACTACCTGAGCGAGTACGCGGCGATCCTCAACTGGGTCCGCAGCAACATCAGGTACGTGCGGGACCCTCGCACGGTCGAGCAGGTCAAGACCGCCGCCGTCGTGCTGGAAACGCGAACGGGGGACTGCGACGACATGTCGGTCTTGATCGGCGCGCTGGTGGGTCTCGTCGGCGGCCAGGTTCGCCTGGTCGCTGGCGGGCTCCCCAACGCACCACGCACGGCTTCCGGCCGGCCTGTCTTGTCACATGTCTGGCTGGAGGCCTACGACCCGACGAGCAGGTCGTGGGTGGTGCTCGACCCGGTGCCGGGCCGCAAGGTTCATCAGATGCTCGGTCGGATGACGAACCGGCTGACGCTGGAGGTGCTCTCGTGACCTGGAAGATCGACTCGACGACGGTGATCACCGCGGCGAACCAGGCGACGGAAGGTCGCATCAGGCTGCATCCAGGCGCCTGTGCCGACCTACGCGCGCTGCTGATGAAGACAACGGACCCCGACGAGTTCTTGCTGCCAGTCGGCTGGTCTCTCATCGTCGCCTACGACGAGGCGACCGACAAGATCGACTACTGGTACAAGTCGCCAACGGGGCAGCAGTGGACAGACCGCCAGTGCGGCACGGCTGCCGTTGAAGGCGTGTTTGGAGTAGGCGGCTGGCTGGTCGCAGCCGGCGTGCTCTTGGGAGGCTACCTCCTTTGGAAAAAGTACGGGAAGGAATAACCGATGAGCCATCCTTGGAAAGCGCAGCCGTACTACCTGTTTCACGATCCGCGCACGACTGGCACCGTGCCGGCCCCGATGGGCGCCTGCGACGTTCGTGGAACGCTCGCTGGGCTTCGGGTGCACGAGGCGCTCGCAGGCTACACGCGCGGCAGCTTCGCGCCCAAGAGCCCGTGGGCTGTGCCTGGCTACGTTGCGTCGGAGCCGACCGGCGTCGATGGCTACGGCTTCGGTGCTGACGTGGCGGGCTGCAAGCCGGCGGACGTGGCAGCGAAGGAGCTTTGGACTGCAGTCAAGAAGCTCAGTACCGAGCTGAAGAGCGTGCCAGACAGCGTCGCGCTTCCGATCTTGACCAGCGTCGTCTCCGCCGGGGCGCGCGAAGCCAAGGCGGGCGAGAGTCGCTTCAAGTCCTGGCTTCAGAACACGTTCAAGCAGATCGCGTCGAAGGCTCTCGGCAGTGTCGTGGCCAGCGCGATACCCGACACGGTCTGGCGAGAACTCGCCAATCGAGCCTCGGCCGAAGTCTGGGGCGGGATGGCTGCACTCGAAGTCTGCACCGCGCCGACTGGCCCGACGACGTTCGAAGACCTTGCAAGGGTCGCCGAGGTCGGCTGGGAGCAGTGGGCGAAGGAAACGGGCGTGGCGCCGGCGCCTACTGGTCAGATCATCGCGACGGCGGTCACGCCGCAGCAACTGGTCAAGGCGGCGATGTCGCCACAGCTGACAGCCGCGCTGAAGCAACGTCAAGCGGCTGTGGCACCGACGCCGTCGAAGGCACCGTTGCTCATCGGGGCGGCGGCGCTGGCTGCGTTGCTGCTGTTGAAGTGAGGCACGTGATGAGCATCACCGGATGTGGAAGCTACGTTGGTGCGGGTGGGCAGCAGCTCGCGCGTAGCCGTCGTTCGTGGAACTCACCTGGATGCACCTCGTACGGGCTGGGCGACAGCGCCCTGGAAATGATTCGGGGCTGGTTCGTCGGCACCGAGGTTAAAGAGATCGCCAAGCTGACTCATCTGCTGACGACAGGAATCAACGAACTCCGCGACCGGCCCGTGCCTGCTTCTTTGTACACGGACAGACCGGACGTAGCCGCGCGGTTGACGACGTTGGCGAACTCAGTCAACGCGCTTCGCGACGCGTTCGTCCAGACCATGAAGCCGTACCTGCCGGCAGACTGGGCGCCAAGCTGGCTACCCTCGCTCGACATCTGGCGCTCGTACGCGATCAACGTCACAGACGCTAAAGCCGTCGAGACTGTGCTCCGGCAGCAGTTCGGCACGCTGCAGATGCTCGCGCGGCAGTTCGAGTCCATTACGGGAATCAAGACGAACGTGCCAGGGAAAGAGCCTGAGCTTCGCGCGTCGGAGGGCCTCGTTGACCTCGCTGTCAAGGTTGCAGGCTGGGGGCTCTTTCTGGGTCTGATTTGGTACGGCGGTCGTGCTTTGATTCGAGTTGGGGAGTCCCGCTACACGAGCCCGCCGCGCTACGCGACGAGGAGATGACACGATGGCATCGATGCGAATCGGTCCCTACAAGCGCCTCGGCATGGACCTGAAGACGACCTGGGGCACTTACCCTTCGCCGTACATCACGCAGCCTGCGAGCGCCGTGCTGCGCCCATGGCTGCCGCCAACCATCCGCGGACGCCATCCCTTTCGAACGCAGCCCAGGACGCTGACGTCGCTGCCACCAGACCCTGTGCTGCGTGCCGGCGCAGCGACCGACATCCTCATGCGAGGGCGTTCTTCGCTGGTACTGCCTGACGTGCCTGGCCACGGTGTCGGCGCCGAAGACCCGCAGGCCGAGACGAAGGTGGGCCTGTACATCTTCCTCGGCGTGCTCGGGCTGATGACGATCAGCTGGCTGGCCTCGGGCAAGGAGGTGTAGCGTGTACTACCCCGGCCTGCTTCCAGTTCCTGGCAGCGACGACCTGACGCTCAACGTGCTGCAGTTCCGCACGACCTGGCAGGAGACGCTGCGCATCGTCGACGGCATGCGGAACATGCCAATGTACATGTCCGCCCCACTGAAGGTGTCGCTCGACAGCCTACGATTCTACGTGGGCACCGTGCTGGCGAAGATCGACGTGTTCCTACGTACGGGTGGCAGCGTGCGCGACGACGCTTTCGACATTCCGTCAGTGCACGACCCCATCGAGCTGTTTCAGCAGGAGCTGCTGCGTACCAAGGCGCACTGGGATGCCTGGGCCGACGGAGAGACGGCGAGCTTCGCGGGCGTGCAGCAGGACCCCACACGTGAGCAGGCGTTGATGGAGGCGACGAAGCCTCCGTCGAACGTGGAGTCACTGATTTTCTTGGCCGGCGGTGCCCTGGTGATCGGCGCGCTGCTGCTGCTGAAGCGATAGGAGAAAGAAGATGCCAGCCGGTGACAGAACAGGGCCACGAGGACTCGGACCGATGACGGGCCGCAGAGCGGGCTACTGCGCAGGCTACACCTCGCCGGGCTTCACCCGGCCTACGTGGAGGCGTGGCTGGGGCTTCGGCCAGAGCATCATCCCGCCGTCGCCAGCGCTCCCAGCGGCGGAAGCGGCAGCAACTGCCGCCGTGACCGCGGCGCGCGAAGCGGTTGCCCAGCAGCAGGCGACTACCGGACAGATCATCACCGTAGCTGACCCGGCAGCTCTCGCCGCGCGAGCAGCAGCCCAGAAGGCTGCCGTGGCGGCCATGTTGACACCGCAGGCGCAGGCCGCGATGAAGACCTTGCCGGCGGCGGCGGCACCGATGTCGGACCAAACCAAGAAGATGCTGGCGGTCGGCGGCGGGGTACTCCTCGCGCTGATGCTGCTCAGGTAAGGAGAAGACGATGGCAGTCCCAGTCAACCAGATCACCACGCTGCAGCAGGCCTACACCTACGCGGTGGAAGCCGCAGCTGCCGCACAAACCGTCTGCCCGGCGGCGAAGGCTGCCTATCAAGGCGCTGCAAGCGCAATCAGCGCGAAGCAGGTGCAGGCTGACATCTCCTTCTACGACGACGAGACCGCCGTGCAGGATGCGGTGGCGCTGTTGAAGAGCGCAAACGCGAAGTGCACGGCGTCGAAGGTGACGACAGTCCCTGCCGCGACGCCGTCGGAGCCCGCGACGACGACTCCCACCGCCGCCTTGCCGAAGCCATCGCCCGCTGGCGTCTCCGCCGGCCTGCCGTGGTGGGCTTGGGGGCTGATCGCTGCCGGCGCAGTCTGGGCGATCAAGGGGACGAAGAAGACCAAGAAGCGCGCAGCCGCATCGCGCCGTCGGCGTAAGGTACGACGCAGCAGGCGGCGAGCACGGAGGATTTGATGCCCGCGTACAAGCTCACAGGCTACCACAGCCACCGTCATCCGTTCCTCGGCAGCGACGAGCACGCGATGGTGCAGCTGGCCGACGCAGGCAACGAGGGCAACATCATCGACCTCGACAACCCGCTCGCGCCAGGCATCTACGAAGCCCTCGCAGCCGAGGAGGAAGCCGCGCAGCAGCAACCGCTGTCGGTCGCCAAGGTCGCGCGGCCGTTCATCGCCGGCATCACGTCGGGGCTGATCGTCTACGGCATCGCGCGAGCCTACAAGGTCGACTCGAAGAAGGCCGCGCAGGTCTCGTTCGTCTTCGGCGGCGTCAGCGTGCTGTTCGGGCTCGCGAGCGACTTCATCTACCGTGAGATGAAGGCGTTGGCGGCGGCTCAAACTACGGAGACCATCACAACGCCAGAAGGGACTTGAGCCGATGCAGACAGTCAAAGACACCGCCCCTCGCCGCTACGTCAGCCAACTGCCGTCCACGCCACAAATGGCGCGCTACACGGCGGCACCGAGCAGCTACACCGACCCTACGGTGCAGGCGAGCCCGCCGAATCCGTGGGGCAGCAGCTTGGGCGGGTGCGCTGGGTGCGGAGACCTCGGTGGCTATCCCGGCGAGGCGATCTTCGATCCGATGCTTCGACACAAGTTCAAGATGGCCGCTGGTGCAGCTGTTGGCTACGGCCTCGCCGCAACGAAGACCCCCGTGCCAGGTCTTGGTCGGATAAAGCCGCTCACCGGTGTGTTGCTCGGCGCCGTGATGGGGCTCGGCGTCGGCCTGTTCCTGGACCTGTAGGGAGCCCCCGCGATGACCCGCTACATCGGCCTCGGCGCAGACACGACGCAGCAAGCCATCGACGAAGGCACGAAGGCTGCCTCGCAGGCTATTGCTGACAGCGTGGCCGAGCGTGGGACGCGAACGCACCGCATCGCGCAAGGCGCGACGCAGTGGTCGATGAAGCAGTTGGACGCGCAGATCGACGCGTTCAAGAAGACGCAGGCGGGGAAGATCGTTTGGCAGTCGGGCCAGGTCGCTGACAGCGTCACCGGCATGGTCAACGCAGCCAAGAAGGGCGACTACACCGGCGATGCCAGCGGCGTGTTCAACGTCGCGCGCGATGGTTTCAACCTAATTGAGAACACGGCGAACCTTGCCGTGATGATCAGCGCGTCCTCTGAGGCAGTCGCACGCGAGGTGGTTGGTTGGGCTTCTGTTGGTGCGTCGTGCGCCGCCGGCGCGAGCGTAGCCGGCTGGGGTTGGCTTGCTTGCGGCTTGAGCGTCATCGCCAAAATGTTCGACTACGTCGGTGCAGCGCCGTACCAGGAAGCCTGGACGACGCCGCGCACGGTGTTCAAGCCGGACCAGGCGAGCGCCGGGCTCATCGCACAGGACGCACTGCGACTCGCGCAGGTGTTGAAGCATCACTACGGCGTGCGCAGCTTCGCCGAGATGTACAGCAGGCTTGGCGGGGGCAAGATCGACACGTTCAAGTGGCTGCTCAGGGAGACCGGGGTCTACCCCTACGCGCCGCGGATGGTCAACGGACGCATCATCACGCAGCAGGGCGCGCCAGTGCCGGGGCACAACCTCCGTACGATCCTGCAGCTGGTCGATTTCAAGCGAGACGCAGAAGCGGCGCACGACAACACGCGCGATGGGCTGGCAGTCCTGGCCGGGTACCGCTCTGGACTGGAGCCCGCCGGTCGCGGCCTGTTCCTGCGCTACGAGTCCGACCACGACATCAACCAGCGGTCGATCGCCAACGGCGCGTACTTCGCACGGGCTGGAATCGGAACGCAGGGGCATGCGCGTCTACGTTGCGATGTCACACGCGCGGGCGACCTGTCCGGCTGGCCGAAGGTATCTGCTCAGTTCTACGCCCGTGTGTTGGTCGACTTCCGCCCGTTCCTGATCGTTGACGAACTGATCAACTTCTTCGGAGCGATCACAGCGCGCGAGCTTGTGACGATCGGGCTGAACAATCGGCAGATGTTGATCAACTCGTATGGGTTCGGCACGAACAACCCGACCAAGCACCTGTTCGTCAGCGACTTGACAGGACAGCAGACGGGCGGCGGCAGCGACCCGCAGCGCGCCTACAGCAACGTTTGCTGGACGAACTTGTCACGGGCCACTGGCACAAACTGCATGCTGCAGAACGCGCTGATTTCAGGCAGCGTCAGTGACGAAGTCCTGCGCGAGGCTGGCGCCATCCGACTGATGGCGGCGTTCTCGTACCTCCAGCAGGATTGGATGTGGTCGAGCAACTTCGACGAACTCCGGCAAGACCCGATTAGCCGTGTGGCGGCGATCCCGCGTGATGCCCTCGGCGTGCCGACCAACCCGGCCGACGAGATGGCGCTGCCGGTCGATCCCCGGCAAGCTTTCGGCACCAACCTGGCGACCGAGGAAGTGCCGACGAGCCCTCGCCACGGCACGATCGGGCGACAGTACGCCCAGCTCGCCGCGCAGGATGGCTCCGCCCTGGCGTTCTTCGTGCCAGGAAGCAACGGCTACGTGTCGGCACGGCGCAGCCCAAGCTATCTTCACCAGCTCATCGCCAAGCGCGCGAGCCTCATCCAGAACATCCTGAAGAAGGCCTCCGTCTTCATCGCGCAGCCGATCTGGTACGTCGCGAAGACGCCGGAGGAAGCGCGCGCCGCAGTGACCCAAATGTGGCTCGAAGCCCGTGCGAAGGGCGTCGACATCGAAGCGGCGCTGCGCGCTGCTCAACAGCCGAGCGGAGCAGGCGCCGCCGTCCTCTTGGGCGCGGCTGCGTTGCTCGCGTTGAAGTTTCTCAAGTAGGAGACGACGATGAAAGACCGTTACTATTCCTTCGGGCAGGTGGCAGTTCCAGTCAGCGCGCTCGTGCCGAACATCACCGGCACCCGACGTGCTCCGGCGTCGTCAAACGTCGTCCCCGCAGCAGGCCAGCCTGTCTTGCCCAAAGACATCCAGGCCGCGCCAGCGTTCATACAGCAGCTCACAGCGCCGCGGACACCTCTGACCGCGCTGCAGCTCCCGTTCCGGCCGGGCGTGATGCTTCCGGGCGGCGCCCAGATGACGTCCGCGGACTTCGCCGCAGCATGCAAGCAAGCCGGCGGTACGGCAGTCGGAGCGAAAGTCTGCCAGTTCGCTGACGGGTCTCAGTACACCGTGGACGCTGCGGGGAAAGCGCAGTGTGTCAACAACGTAGGCCAGTGCGCGGGCAAGACCGTGGCAGGTGCGACGCCGCTGCTGCTCGGCGGGGCTGCCCTGCTGGCGTTGATGCTGCTGCGGTAGGAGACCTGACGTGCGCTGGTGGCATTGGCTACTTCTGATTGGTGGAGGCGCGCTGTTGCTCGGCAGCAGCAACGGCGAGGTAGCCCGGCTGCGCCATCTCGTCGCGACGCGGCTGGAGCCAAGCGTAGCCGCGTGGGAGTTGCTGATCGCACACGACGGCGTCACAGCAGGAGACCCAAAGACGGGCAAGCAACACTACTGGAAAAACGTCGACACGGCGCTGACCGCGCTTCAAGCCAAAGCCGCGACCAGGACGGCGCCGGCTGCAGTCAGTGTCGAAGACATACGAAAGGGCTGAAAGATGAAAGTTTCGGATTGGGTCATGCTCGGTGGCGGAATCTTCCTCGGCTGGATGCTCTTGCGCGGCAAGTGCAGCAGCGCGCAGCTGTCAACGATCGCCGGCATCTACGGCATGCCGGCCGGCACCGTCGGCGTGCGGAAGCCGACAAGCCCCGGCGCGGCTGGCGGCATCGAGATCTTCGACAGGCGTAACAACGCCGCCATCATGCACGTTCTCGACGGCGACTGTGACAAGGCCGTCGCGCAGGCTTCGACTGCCGTCGCGCAAGCCGCGGGCAACCGGATGTTCGCCACCAAGGCGTACGATGGCAGTCTCTACGTGGTGAGCTGATGGCGTACGAAGTGACGACGAAGCGTAGGCCTGTCCGCGTGCCGCTGCCGACGCGCCAGTTCGGTCTCGGCGACGCCATCGCACGCGCCACACGCGCAGTCGGCATCCAGCCGTGCGCGCCGTGCAAGCGTCGGCAGGCGGCGCTCAACCGCCTGCTCGTGTTCGGGAGGCGATGATGAAAGCTTGGCGGGAGCTATCTGCCACAGTCCACGACGCGTTGAACGACATCGTGACAAACGCGGGCGCTGAAGAGCTTAGTTCGCTGCAGGAGCGCGGCGTAGATCTTGAAGAGTTCTTCGGTGAGGAGCCAGACGACGTACTGCTCGACATGCTTGACGCGTTCGAGAAGCTCGTCGAGCTGCGGGATGAGTTCGGTGTGTTGGCGGAAGGCGAAGCGCTGCGTGAACCGTTGTACCCGAGAGGAAGCAACTGATGAACTGGTGGCTCATCGGAGGCGCGGCAGCGCTGGTGCTGATCGCACGGAAGGCGAAGGCTGCAAGCGCGCAGTGCCAGCACTGCTACGACGCCAAGAGCGCGGCGTACCGCGCCTGCACGGTGATCCCCGCAGAAAATCGTACAGCGCGTGAGACGTGCTTCCGCGTCGCCGACGCAGCGCTGTCAGCGTGCCTGAACCAGTGCCGAGGAGGATGAAATGTCTTGGTTGAAGTGGGGTCTGATTGCCGGCGGCGCGTACCTGGGGTACAGAGCGATCAAAGCAAGCACTGCGCCGACGCCCGAGGGTGGCGTCGTGACGCCGGGAACCACCGTCGTAGCCCAGTCGCCCAACGCGCTGCTTGAAGCAGCCCGCAAGCGCCTAGACCCCAACGTGGTCTGGACTTTGACGACGTTCGCGACAAAGCCTTTCGTCGTTCTCCAAGGTACAGTGAACAACCAGCCATTTAGCAGGACCTTCGACAACCAGGCCGCCGCAATGGCGTGGGTGATGCAAGGGAAGTTGAATGCGCAAGGCACGCAGGCGCGCGTCAACTGGAACTGGCGAAACGAGTAGCAAAGATGCTTTACAGCGTCTACAACTGGAACAAGAAGGCCTACGACGTCTTCGAATCCCGCAGCGGCGAGGCCAACGGCCAGCGTCCGAAGCCACGCCGCACGGGTCCAGGTCCGCAAGGTCCCGGCCAGCAGCTAGAGTCGTTGCTGCCGATCCTTCCACTCGACGCGATCCTGCTCCGCACGGCGCGCAAGCCGGCTGGGCGCATCGCTATCCATCACACATCTCCGGCCGTCGGTCTTGGCTGGTCGCCGGAGGAAAGCTGGTTGGTGAGAAAGCCGTGGTTGATGTTAGGGATTGGAGCCCTCGGGTTGCTGGTGGGGTATCGGTTGCTTCACCACATCGCGAGGAAGCTGTGAACGGTGACGAGAAAAAGCTTCTGACAGACTTGCAGTTGCAGATCGTCAAAGCTTCCACCAAGCAAGAGACGTGGGCGAAGACGCACGACGCTAGGCTGGAGAAGATCGAAGGCTCGCTTGAAATGACCAACGCCGCGGTACAGAGAATCGGCAGCGAGGTTGCTCTTATTCAAGGGCAGGCTTCCGCGCGCGACAAGCGCATCAGCACCGAGGCTTCTAGGGTTGCCAAGATCGAACGGCGCTTGCGAAGGCAGGAAGACACTGGCGTGCACAACGTCGCAGAGATGCAGGGGGCGCTAAAGGCACGCGAGGCGACACGCAAGGGCTTCCTTTTTGCGTTCGCCGTGCTAGGAGCCATCGGCGTCGTCGGCGGCATCGTCTTCGGCGTGTTGAAGATCACGGGGTGTGGGGGCTGAAAGATGGCAGGCTGGAAAAAGCACGTAGTAGACGTGGCTCGTCTCAGCGCGCAAGTGAGTCAAGAGATGCAGAAGCATCTTGACGTCATTTTGGCAGAACGAATGTCGAAGCGCGCCGACCACGCACGTCTAGCAGCCTCGCAGGAAGCTCTCCGGCGGCTTCGTGAGCTGTGCCCAGGCATACGGGCATTTTCAGAGATGCCGCTGGAAGAAGCTGAAGCTGCAGTACGTGCGCTAGCTAGAGACAACCCGCGCGACCTGACCGAGGCCGACCTCAAGCACCTCGACGTGTCGAAGCTCGACTACGGCACGCGACGCCGGAAGCCCCGCGGGACCTTCATCGAGCCGATCCGCAACCCCAGTGGTGCCGTCGCACGCTGCGAAGAGTTTCACGGCGACGGCGGCGCTTGTGATAGCTACGTCGAGAAGCAGCTCTGGATGCCCGGACCGATCGTGCTGATGGGTACCTGCATCGACTGCGGCTACAACGTCACCGACCGCAACAGCGAAAAGGACGGGCGCTACGTCCACGACCACAAGTCCGGCGTCAAGCTCTACCGCCGCGCCAAGACCGGCGAGCGCTCGACGAAGACGCTCACGCCGCCCCGCCAGGTGTTCGTGCTAGGCGACTGGCTCGGCTGCACGTACGACGACGGTGACGGTGAAAAAGAACTGACAGGCTCGTCGCGCGTCAAGGCGTGCACCGACAACGGCAGGCGGCTGTTCGCCATTCATTCGACCAAGGGCTGCCTCTACGTGATCTCGGGCGGCAGCTTCCGCATCCGAGACTGGATGTACGACTAGGAGCTAGCATGCCTACGAAGCCCAAGAGGTTGATGATCGAAGTCGATCTCAGGACCGAGCCAGGAACGCTGCACTCTATTCCTGCGCGGCCAGGCGACATCGTCATCGACGGCGATGGCAATGAAATCGCCACGGATCTCGACTACAACCGCCGTAAGGCTGCCATCGACTTCGTCGATCCGACGCAGCCGCCGCCGACGGAAGTAGTCGGTGACCGCTACGTCTTGAACCACACGCCAGGAACAGTCCATCCAGGTTGGGACAATGCGACGCAAGGTGACATCGTCGAGTTCGTCGAAGGACCGCTTCCGACCCTCAATAACTGGGTCGCACAGCCCCCGGTCATCGGCTGGACGATCTATATAACGGCGCTGGACTACGACCTCCTGTTCGACAAGACCTCGACCTGGGTGCCGCGCATCCTCACAGGCGTTCCTGCAACGCGGTCAATCATAGCCGGCGCCGGCTTGGTCGGCGGCGGAAACCTGTCGGTGGACCGTACGATCGACGCCGTAGCGCATCCCGACGGGTCGATCGTCGTCAACCCGGACAACATCCAGGTCGGTGTGCTCGCGACTGATGGGCAGCACGGCGTACGCGGCGGCGGGACGCAGCACGCGTTGGCCACAACGCTCGTCGCTGGCTTCATGTCGCCCGCAGACAAGGCGAAGCTCGACGCGGCTGCGCTGTCGTTGTCTGACACGCCACCAGTCGACGTGACCAAGTCACCTGCCGCGGCAGGCATAGCAACCGAGGCCTCGCGCCAAGACCACAAACACGACGTTGCTACTGCAACCGCGGTTGAGTTGACCGACACGACGAACGCAGAAGGGGCAGCGACGTCGCTGGCGCGGTCCGACCACAAGCACGCGCATGGAGACCGTGGAGGAGGTTCCCTGCATGCGTTGGCCACGACGCTCGTTGCCGGCTTCATGTCGCCGGCGGACAAGACGAAGCTCGACGGCCTTACGCCAGGCGGCGGCGGACAGAAGACCGAACACATCTCCATCCAGTCTGGGGACAGGGCGTACAGCAAGACCGGGCTCGGCGTCTACTTAGTCGTCGGCCGGTTCCGTTTCCGCGGGACGACTGTAATGGGTACGCCCGCCAACATCCGAGCGAACTACTGGCAGTCAGGCACTCCTGGTGCCGCCGTGTGGTGCAGAATCCAGGACGCCACCAACAACAACACAATTTGTAGCTCGGCGACGACGAGCCAACTCGACGACGAGTTCAGAGACCTCGGCGCGTTGAGTTCCTTGCCAGCAGGCCCTGCTACTTTCGAGGTGCAGGTAAAAGCGTCTGGCGGGCAGGTCCGAATCGGCGGCGTCATCATCGAATACTAGGAGCGTGGCATGAGCCTGGACTACTACAGAATCTGGTGCGTGACCGACGGCAAGTACGAGTACGAGTGGAGCGAAACGGAGCCGACAGTCTGCCCTGTCAACCCCGCGCATACGATCGACCCGACGAAGACCGCCGTAGTCGACACACGCGCGGAGCTTGACATCATCGTCGACCCGGCACCAAGCGCCATCTTGCCAGGCGCGTCTCTCGTCGTCGCCAACGATCGCCCTGCGGTAGAAGTTCAAGACGGTGGTCTTGGCTGGGGTGCTGTGGACGCGCGTTGGCCGCACGAGCTGAACGCGAAGGCGCGGCTCAAGGTCTGCATCAAGTTCATCCTGAAATCGCTCGGGACGGGCACAGTCGCTCGCATGGGCGCCCGCGTCAAGGCAGGCGGGGAAGGCGACGATTCGTCCGAGACGTGGGAAGACACCCAGTACGTCGACGCTCCTGTAACGCACACGACGCTGGGCGAGATCTTCATAGCGGAGTTCGACCTCGACGCAAGCTCGTTCAACATCAACGACGCGGTCGCGCTGCAAGTCGGACGTGACGGAGCACACGCGAACGACACCCTCGACCAGCCAGTGCAGATCTTCTGCGTGAAGGGAGTTGCGATCTAATGCCAGGCAACGAGACAGTAAGCAAGTCCCCGCGTGCTTTTCTGCCCGTGCAGTGGACGAAGGAAGGCTTCACGGCAGGCCAGGCGGTGGGAGTTTCGCTGCAGATCAGCAGCTTTCCAGCGTCGATCTACGAGATGTCGCTGCTCCGCGAGACGTCGCTCCTGACGGTCGCCATCGTCCTGAGCGCGGCGCCAACCGCCGGTTTCATCCGCTTCGAACTGACGAAAAACGGCGTCGACACAGGCAAGACCGTGGACATGGACACGGCGAAAGGCACCAGGTACATGTGGGAATTTCGTCCCGGCGAGCTGACTGGTGCCAAAGGTGACCGGATTGGAGTAAAGTGGGGCAGCAGCGGGACGCTGACGCCGAGCGGAAGCATTGACGGAGCTGTGCTTCTCGAAGTGCAGGACGCATAAAAACAACGCGCTCTGCCTGGGCGCGGCGAGGAGATTCGAAGATGGCTGCTGGAGATACCAAGAAACCACACGTCAGTATAGATCCCGGTCAGCACAGCCCAGGCGTGCTGCCTACGCGGCCAGTCGGACCAGGCGAAATCCTCGTCGACGGCGACGGCAACCCCATCGGCGGCAGCACGATCATCATACCCGTCGATCCATCCGGCGATCTCGCGCTCGCGGAAGTCAACACGCTCGCTGAAACTCTCCGCAGCGAATTGCTGCAGAAGATTCAGGACGCCTTCGACGGCGCTGTCGCCATGATGGAAGCGTCGGACGATGAAGTAGTCGACGAGCAAGAAGACACCGCGCTGGCAACCATCGAAGCACTAACGGTGAAGCTCCACGCGGAGATCACCCAGGTAGGCGAAGACGCCCTCTCGGGCGCCATCGCGCTCGTCGATGCGCTCAGGTTGGAGCTGGCGGAATCCGGCAGTGACACCGAAAGCGAGATTGCACAGTTCGAGCATGACATCTCCGAGCTGGAGCAACGTGTCACTGACTGCTTCGCTGGCGCGGTCGCACTCATCGACAAGCTCGCGCTCGACGTAGCTGTCGCGAAGCAGCACGCCACCGCGGTAGGCGCAGCACTTGCAAACGTGCAGGAATCGCTGCAGCAGGAAATCTCCGACTGCTTCGCTAGCGCGGTCGCGCTCGTCGACAAGCACACGTGCTGCGACGATGCGTACGCGCTGGTAGATGCAGCCGCCGCGGTTGCGAAGAGTGATCTGGAAGAAGCCATCGATGACGTCTTTGGTGGCACCGTCGCGCTCGTCGACAGGTCCGCGCTGAAGCTAACCTCAGCCATTCATACCGAAGCTGGCGGGCTGGTGAGCAATGCCGCCGTAGGTTTGCAAGCTGCACTAGATCAGGCGACCGATTCTCTCCAGGCCGCCATCGCCGGCGTGGAAGATCGCCTCACGGCGCGCGTCGGCAGGCTGTACGAAGACCACACGACCGACGCTACGCCAAAGGTCATCGCGACGGTTACTCCGTCGCTCACACAAACCGTGCGCATCCTGGTCAAAATCCAGGCGCGACGAGCTGACCGGCGGCAGCACGCCGCGTACACGCTCGAAGCACTCGCGCGTGCCGTCGCGGCATGGGACACCTTGACGCTTTCCGTCGCGATCCCGAGCGACGGCGAAACAGTGACGATCGACGCCGTCACGTACACCTGGCGTGCTGCTCCGGTCGCAGCCTACGACGTCAACATCGGTGCCGACATCCAAGGTTCGATCGACAATCTCGTTGCCGCAATCAACCTGACTGGCACAGCCGGTGTCGACTACGGCCCTGGAACGCTGCAGCATCCAACCGTCTCGGCTGTGAAGACGTCGACGACGACGATGGACGCGGTCTACAAGACGCCAGGAGTCGTAGGAAACGGAATCGTCGCGACCGAGACGATGGTCAACGGCGTTTGGACCAACGGCGGCGCAGGGCTGGCTGGTGGCTCGGACATGCTGGTGACGCTCTTCACCGACGACGACGATGTCGAAGACGACGTCGCCTGGGACGCCACGATGGCTGCGGGAGCTGGTCAGGACGTCGAGGTCAAGGTGATTGGCAAAGCCCTCGCCGACATTCGTTGGCTGGCCGAGGTTCGCGTCATCGAGCAACCGTGATATAGTCTGCGCGATCCGCGCTAAATGAAACACCCGCGCTGGTGCGGGTAAGGAAAGGAAAAAGGAAATGGCAACCTACGCACTGCCGACGAACATCATTCTCGGCAACAACGCAGAGAGCGTGCCCAAGGTCGTATTCCCGTTTCGGGACGCGCTCAACAAGCTGACGGGCGGCACGGGCGTCAACCCGGTAACCGACATCGGTGACCCCGCAGCGGGCATCGACGTCAGCCCGCTGTCCTACCAGGCCGGCTCACAGGATCTGGAAGACGGGCTGGTCGACGGCGCCCTCGCGACTCCCGTCGGCGGCTACTACTTCGCCTACGGCAGCGGCAACCGCGCCACGCCGCAGAGCAACCCGTTCCTCTTCGCCCAAGTCTTCGGCATGGAGATCGCCGAATTCTTCTCGTGGTGGTACGAGGGCACGGTGGGCATCGGGGCCGAAGTCGACGCGGAGATGGTGCTGAAAAGCGTGCCAGGACCCGCGTGGGTGCCCGGGACGCTCAACGGTCTGGACTCCGGCATGAAGCTGATGGAGTGGCAGATCGCGCAGCAAAACAACGCTGGCCAGCGGGGTCTCGGTGGCAGCATCTACGACGGGAACACCGGCAACCAGAGCACCTTCCCCAACGCCCTGGGAAAACACGACTACGCCAACATGATCGTCTTCCCGATCTGCGCCACCGCCGGCGAGAGTGGTGGCTGGTTTAAGGAAGCGGTAACCCTCAAAAAGATGACGCTCGGCAAGTGGTCGGACGGCTCGATCATCAAGATCAGGCTGGCCGACGAGCCGAAGTGGATTCACTTGCTGGCATTTCCGAACGTCGCCGCGCCCGACGCCATCGACTCCACCACGCCGCTGGCCGACGTCGCCAACGGCAACTACAACTGCCTGGAGTACAACATGCCGTTGGGCGACAGCTCGACGATCAACGGCCTGTTCCCGAACTGGCCGGACGTCGCCGACAGCATCATCGCCCTGGGCATCAAGCACTACTACATCGGGACGTGGCAGACGCCGTTCCGTGGCCGCGTGTTGCTCGTCAACAGGTGGTGGTACAACACCCTCACCATCCAGGAGCAGCAAGCCATCACGTCCGCCGCGTATCAGTGCGCGATGTCCAACCTGGCCTACATGATGCAGGGTCAGGATGCGATCATCGACCGATTCCAGCTGCTCGGAGGCGTCGTCCACGAGTCACTGCCGAGGGATTATCTCGGCGTGCTGCGGGAGGCGACCGACGAGATCATGGAGACGTACAACTCGCCCAACAAGACGCCGCCGCCGCCGGGCTACACGGCTTCGTCCGAGGACAGCCCACGCGAGTACGAGGCGATGATGCGTCACTGCCGCGCCTTCTGCCGCCACAACTCCGTCCGCTGGCGCTCGGGCAACCTCGACCGCAGGTTCCGTTTCGGCTCGCGGCTCGACTACGTGCCGAACCTCCAACCCGACGTGAAGCTGTAGGCAACGAAGCCACGGTCGGGAGCTGCCTAGCGTGGCTCCCGGCCGGTGCTCTTCATCAAGGCACGCCATGATCACCGCTGACGACGACCACTACACGTTCGGCTACGGCGCCGAGGAGTCCTGGTGGGAAGACGAGACGCCAGAGCAAGACTCCTGGTGGCAGAAGCTGATGGCGTACGACCCTGGCGTCAAGACGGCCTACGACGCGTACAAGCAGGCACGCGCCGCCGGCATCAGTCCAGCAGAGCTGATCGATCCCGGCGTCGCGAAAGCTGCTACCGTATCCAAAGCTGCTGCAGTCGTCGCAGCCGCGCAGATAGAAGCCGAAGCGAAGAAGCGGCTTCGAAGCGCTGCTGAAGGCGGTGCGACAGCTGGCTTCGTCGTCGGCGCGCTGCTCGTCGGCGGGCTTCTCCTCTTTCTCCTCACCAAAAAGAAGTAGATAGACGTCTGCCACCTGCGCTTCGCCGGGGAGACGTCTTCTGTGGAGATGTGACTCACGTGGGAGGCGGGCGCCTTCGGGTGAGCCCGCAGCAAGCGTACTTCAGCCCCCCGCTGCTCGTCAACTTTCTTTGTATCCTCAACTACTTTTCCGTAGTCCCGCTAACTTGCTTTAGCAAAACGTCAGCACTACTACAATTTGGCCTTGAGCAGCCAAATCTCGTTCTGTAAGCTCTACTACATCAACGGCAGGCCAGCGCGACCCCCAACCGCCCTCTGGCGCTGCTACTCGGCCAGCGTTCTGTCGCAACGCTGTCGCCTTGGAGGGTCGCGTGCCACTCACAGCACTGCGTCTAGTCAACAAACCAGGGCGCCGCCGCCGCAAGCCCTTCCCGAGCTACAGCAGCGCCGGCGCGAAGCAGAAGAAACGGAGGAAACCCGTGCCGCAGACCAGGCGCAAGGTACTCAAGCGCGTCAAGATGGGCAAGGGCTACCGCTGGAGCTACGGCGGGAAGCTGATCCCCGAAGCGAAGGCCAGGCGCATCAAGGCCGCGCGCAAGCTCACCGGGACCAAGCCGCGCAGCAACCCGACGCGCAAGAAGCGCACGGCTGTGAAGAAAGCGCCGGCCCGCAAGCGCAGCGTGCGCTACGTGCGCAGCCTGACCAAGCCTGCCCGTGCTCGCATTCGTCCGATCAAGAAGACGGCCGCGAAGCCTCGCACGATCAGTCGTGTCGCTGCGGCGCGTGCAAACCCAAGGCGCAAGAAGCGCGTGTCGACTGCGACGCGCAAGAAGATCTCCGCCGCTCTGAAGCGGTATCACCGAGGGACCAAGCGGGCGAGCAGCAACCCGCCGACGAAGAAAAGGAGAAAGACCGTGGCAAAGAAGACCACGCGTCGTCGCAAGACCACTCGGCGGCGCACCAGAAGCAATCCTCCCCGCAAGCCCAGGTACGGCACCAAGGCGTACTACCGCTGGCTCGGCAAGAAGGGCGCAGCGGCGCGTCGGCGCAAGAGCGGAGCCCCGAAGCGGCGCCGCAAGACGACCACCAAGCGTCGTGTGCGCTTCAAGCGCGGCGCGACCCGCTACAGCAAGCAGCGCGTGCTGCTGCGGCGCAAGCCCCGCGGCCCGCGTGTCAGACACCGCATCCGTCGGCGAACCTACTCACGGAAGGGCCAATCGCACTACCGCTACAGGATCGTCAAGCGCAACCCAGGCCTCAAGGACATCGGGGCGCTGTTCGGCAAGGTGCTGCCGATCTACGGCGGCTTCATCATCTCGCGCATCGGCGCGTCCGCCATCAACACGTACCTCGTGCCGAAGATGGGCGGCTTGCAGACCTCGCTCGGCAAGGCGGCTCCGCTGCTGTCGCCGGCGCTGCTGCTCGGCCTGTCGGTCTTCGCTGGCCCGAAGGTGCTCAAGGGCAAGACCGGCGGCCAGATCCTCGAAGGCCTGCAGCTCGGCAGCGTCCTGCAGATCTTCGACGGCATCGGCAAGCAGTTCATCGCGCCGGCGCTCGCCGGCCAGCCCATGCTCGCGTCGGCCTTCGGCGGCTACGACGACATGGGCGTGATGGGCATGGGCGCCTACATGGCCGACCCGACCGGCTACAGCCTGCCGCCCGCGCACGCGACGATGGAGCCCGGCATGGGGCTGGACGTCCACGAGGCGATGGCGCTCGACGCCTACGTCGCCGACGACGGCCTCGGCCTGAGCGTGGAGGAAGCCCTGGCTGACTCCGAGAGCGCGTACATGCAGCGCGGTGGCGCTGGTGGCTCGCTCGCCAAGACGGTGTTCACCTACTAGGCCGCGCAGCGGTCTGGTGAAAGTAAACCGACCCGTAGGTGTGCCTGCGGGTCACTTTGCCCTGACTTCATCCAGGGCACGTGCGTGTCGGTTTCCTCCCGACGTTAAAAAAGGACGGTAGCGCACGAGGAGAAAGAAAGATGCCAAAGCTCGTTGGAGTCCGTGAAAGAAGGCACCAGCCGTTCTACGACACCCTGTTCCGTTGCAACGCGGACGGGCCGGCGCCGAGCGTCGGCCGCACCACCAGGCTCTTCGCCTCGGGGACCAGGCTCAGCGACACGTCCTGGACCAACATGAACATGGCCGGCGCGCTGCCGTCGGACAACACGTTCATCATCCTCTCGATTCGCTGCTGGATGTTCTTCAAGGGAACGACGCAGGTACCGGAGCCGTTCACCGCAGCGGACGCATACGTCCAGATGGTGCACCAGCTCTACCTCAACTTGTTCGTCGGCGACAAGCCGCAGTTCCTCGCGCCGTCGTGGTACTTCCCCGCAGGCGGTGGAATCGACGGCGACAATTCTTCGACGCCGATCGCGAACAACGGCGTGCCGTCGCAGGAGTCGATCCTCAAGCTCGCCAAGCCGATCCCGGTGCCAGCACGCCAGCACTTCTACGTCGAAGCAACCTTCTTCGACACAGGCAGTGTCTCGGTGCTGGACAACATCATCAACATCAACGGCGATGGCATGCCGTTGCGCGAGTGCAAGGTGATGCTCGACGGCATCCACACCCGCGACGTTCAGTAGCACTTCCGCGGGCACGGCTACGCCCTTCGGGGTCACGCCTACCCGCTGTCGTGTGCCTCTGCCCCCCAGGGTACGCCCTGGGGGGCTTTCCTCTACCAAGGGTAGAGAGGTGCCGCCCACCATCAGCGGCCAAGGCAGGAGAAAACGATGGCCCCGCAGCGGAGGAACAACAACGCTGGCGCTGTCATCGCCAACATGGCGATGCGCCTCCAGCATCACGAGGCGCAGCTGCAGCAGCTCACCGCGCTTCAAAAAGCCACCGCGGATGCACCCAAGTGGATCGAGCAGATTCCTGGTCGCCGCGTGCCGTTCGGTGGCGTCATCGACATGCCGATCCCGGCAAACTCAACCTCGATGGTCAGTGGGCTCTTCAATGTCGCCGAAGACGGCCCGTTCGTCCTCACCGCCGTTGCCCTCTTCTACAAGCTGACCGAAGGCGACTTCGCAGGCATCTGGGGCTACGCGACGGCTGCTAGCTCACGCATCATTTCGACCTACCCCGCGGTAGGGTTCGTCGGGATGGACAAGCCGCACGTCACCAGCGGCGGCCTGCAGATCGTCGACCGGGGCAGCGACCGCCTCTGGCAAAGCAAGGAGCTTCCCACGTCGCTGTTCAGCGAAGAAGCTGGCGGCGTCTACGTGCTGCCCGTCGCGTGTCTGTTCGAACGCAGCAGCGCGGTCGAGGCGACGTTCGCGCCTGGCGTGGCGGTCGAGTACGCGGGCCTGGTGGAGTGCATCCTGCTCGGCTACAAGATCGTCCAAGGACAGTCGTACCAGCCGTAAGGAGGCGTTAGATGGCCGCCCCACGACGGCATGGACATCCTTGGCGCCAGGCGCCGACGCCTACGGAGCGTGGCGGTGACCCCACTGCGCTTCGCGGCGAGCTGACGCCCGTCGGGCCGGCGCCTTCCAGAGCCACCACCTTTCCCGTCAGGGAGATGGACGCCTGGATTCGGACGCTCCCACCCAAGCGCATCACGAACCTGGTGGTCAGCGGCGAGGTGAGGTACGACCACACGCTAAACGTCGGGCAGAAGCTCTCGATCGTGCTGGCCCCACACGTGCCGCGGGAAGGCTACGTGTGGGTCATCAACGACATCGACTACTACGCGACGATACCGCCGGATGGACTGGTGGGACCGCCGCAGAACCTGGCCCCGGAAGCGCTGGTCGGCATCCTCCGCTGGGAGTTGCTGTTCGGCGGCACGGCGCCGCTGCTGACGCCCGCGCAGCGGATGTCGCCGTACGCGCCTGGGCCTGCGCAGTCGACGTCGGGCTGGCCGTGGCTGAACACGCCGTTCGGTCCACAGCGGATGCCAGCTTTCGCACTGTATTCGGCGGGCACCGAGGAAATCCGCGTCGACGTCACCGTCGAGGCTCTGCCGCGCTTCCCGATCACCCGGTTGGGCGCAAACCTACACGGCTTCACGGTAGACGCGTCGCACTTCCCGACCACCTGGATGTGAGTCGGGGTGTTGGAGGGCTTAGAAGGCAGTAATACGGCGATCTTGCGCAAGAACGAGAGGCTTAGGGGGTCGACTCGTAACTAGCGCGCGCAACAGCCGGAGCGACACCGGCACTGGGGCGGACAACCCTTTGCTGTACTACTGCCTTCTTGGCTCTCTGACATGGTAGGATGGTGACATGTCACGATACGTCCTCGAACAGGGTCGTCGTCACAACCCCACCGCGTTTGCTCCACGTCCGTACCCGCGAGGCCAAGTCGGCTGGCCGGCCCAGCTGCTGACGCCCAACGCGAGCACGTACGTCGCGCCAGGCAGCACGCTGACCCACCTTGGGCAGGATGAGCCCAAGGACAACAGCAAGCTGATCATGGGGCTCCTGCTCATCGCTGCGGCCATCGTCCTCTGGAAGCTAATCACGCCCGGCGCAGGGCGCAACCCCGGAGGCAAGAATAAGGTCGCCCGCGTGTTCAAAGGCGCGAGCGGCTGGTACTACAAGCTTGCGCGCAAGAAGGCGCGTCGCTACGGCCCCTTCGACAGCGAGTGTGCCGCGACCGAGGCAGCCGAACGCAAGGGCTACAGCGTAGTGGAGGATTAGCATGGGCAAGCCACAGACGCCGCAGACCGCGCGCAGGCGCGCCGCGCGCATGGTCGACGGTGCGAGCGCGAACCAAGCCTGGGGAAGCGCCCCTGACTTCGAAACCGCGGTCGAGGCTGCTACGGAGGCCCTGTACGACGCCGACTGGTGGGTCACTGCTGTAACCAAGCATCGTGGCTTTCAACATCGGCTCACCCGTCCTGGCAGGCGCCGCATTCGCACGATGTCGCGTGCCCTGTTGCAGGCGGCAGACTTCCTCGCCTCGCTGTCCTACGCGTTCGAGGAGGAGGCCTAGCATGCCCTACGCAAGCAAGGCCCAACACAGGCTCTTCCGCGCGATGGAGTCGCGGGGCGAGCTGCCCAAGGGCACCGCATCCCGCTGGATGCGCGAGACGGCGCACTACGAGAGCCTGCCAGAGTACGTGAGCGGCTTCGGCGCGGACGCTGAATCCCGCGACACGTTCTACGACCTGGCGATCTTGGGCGCTGGCCTGCTCGGCGGCTTGGTGCTGCCGAAGCGTTACAAGATCTGGTCTTCGATCGCTGCTATCGGACTCGTCGTCACTCGGGGCTTCGCTAAGTCTTCGTGCCACGAGAAAGCGGCAGCGCTACACGCACGCGCAGCGGCGGGCGAGCAGGTCAAGACGCCGGAGATCGACTCCTGCATGGGCTTCTGGCCGAAGTTGAAGTTCGCGTCATGACGCAGTCGTACTACAGCTTTGGTCAGGCCACGACGCCCGCGACGACTGAGCCTGCAGCAGCGCAGCCGCCGACGCAGACCTTCTGGCAGCGGCATGGTGCAGAGATCATCGTGGGCACCATCACCGCGGTGACGGGCGCGCTGGCGGTCTACTTCGCCATGCGGCTAGTGGAGTTCCGCGACGTGGCACGCGCGCACGAGGCACGGGGGTGATCTGTGCCCTACGAACCGCTGGTCTACGTCGACGAAGGAGGCGAAGTCTTCGCCAACCCGCTGTCGTACGGTAGGAGCAAGCGTCGTTTCGTCGAGTTCCGGCGGGGTCGTGCAGCAGAACCTGGTCGATCGTACCGTGGGTTGCGTGTGCAGGTTGGTCTGATTCGCGAGCCCGGCTACGACCCGAAGGCTGCACCACACATCCGTGGCTCAGCGGACGTCTACGCACTGATTCGCGAGCACGCCTACGATGACGTGCAGGAAGCCTTCTACGTCGTCCTGCTCAACGCACGCTCGCAAGTCCTCGGCATCTACGAAGCGCATCGCGGCACCATGACTGGCGTCGAGGTGCAACCGGCGGACGTGTTGAGGCCCGCCCTCGTTTCAGGTGCGGCAGCCATCGTCGTCGCACACAACCATCCAAGCGGCGACGCAGACCCGAGTCACGACGACAAGGCGTTGACGAAGCGCCTCACAGAAGCATGCAAAATCGTCGGTGTGCAACTTCTCGACCACCTCGTGATCGGCGAAGACAGCTACGTCAGCTTCGCGGACCGCGGGCTGCTCTGATGCGCATGGAGCCTACGCTTTTTCTCGTCGGCCAGCTGCGCGAGATCATCCGCGAGCTGAACAGCGGTAGGTTCGCCTGGGACCTGGTCGCTGACACAGCCGTCACGATCGCTGGTGAAGGGCTCGACGTGGGCGAGTTGGGCGACCGCCTGCGCGAGGCCTACGAAGCCCGCAGCAAGCCGTTGGTGTGGCGTGCGATCACAATGACGGGCTGGCGGTGCTGGGAGCTGCTGCAGAAGCCTCTCGAAGCGGTCCCTGCTGCGGTCACAGATGAAAGTACGGACCGGCGACTCAGCCTCGGCATCACTGTCTTTGAGGGCGATGATGGACCACCCTTGGTGTCTGCGTGGTTTCACTGGCCGCGCGCGTTCTACACCGAGCGTGTCGCAGCGGTGTCGAGCCGGGACGTGCGCTCGTTGATGTTCGGCGTGAGTTGGGCAGGCGCGCTGTCCGACGATGCGTTCGACATCTTCCATGGTTCCGTTGTTCCATCAGCGCGGATGCAACCGGCGCCGCGGCGATGTGGACGCCCACCCGCTGGGCGAGTCGTGGTGCGGCTCAGCGGCAACCGATTGCCTGTAGGTGCGTCGGACGGCTACGAGGAAGCCTTCCTAAGCGTCCTTGGCGTCTACCGTGACTTGCCGAAGCTGCTTGAGCAAACGGCGAGGTTGATCGATGCAGCTGCTGGGGTACGCGAAAACCCGCGGACGACAAAGATCAGGTTGTACCCTGACCTTCCCACTGGCGAGCCTCACTTCGAGGACGTAACAGCTGTCAGTCCACGCGGCGTTCCAGACTGGATGTTAGTCTCGGCGCCCACCGAAAGACACCGAACGCGCACGGGGCGCGTTCCGCCGGGTGGCTGGACGATCACGCACAAGCCAACAGGGCTTGCGATCCTCCGCGGTCTGACCAGGGCAGACGCTGCACTCGCAGCTCGTGTGATCGCGCGCGAGGCACCCTGCCTGAAAGACGTAGACGAAGTAGTCACCGACTGGTCACGCGACCCGCTGCGTTCCGCCTTCGAACTGATAGAGAAGCTGCGAAGCCTGCTCTCGCGCAAAGCGGACGTCTTGCGCGAAGGGCAGAACGTGCCGATGATTGCCGAGCTGATCCAGTACGACCTGATAGCGCCGCGCGAGCTGCAGAAGCTACCGCCGGCGACGCAGGTGGCGCTCGACGCCTGGCTGGAAACGGCGAAGGTGCGCTGATGCCCGTTCATCCCCTCGCAGAACGCAAGCTGCCGCCGAGCCCCGGCACGAAGTTCGGAGCTGCACGCAGCGCAGCCGGCCGGCCGGCCGAGTGCGGCGGCGGGCACTGCGGCGTCGACCTGTACTACTGGAAAGCGGGGCTAGACCCGAACACAGGCATCGGCCGCCCCGTCTTTGCTGTCGCTGCCGGCAAGGTGATCGCGGCGAGCGAAAGCGATTCAGCGGGCAAGTACGTCTGGATCAAGCACGACAGCTTCCGCAGCCACTACGTTCATCTTGACAGCTACTTCGTCAGGACAGGCGACACGGTTGCCGAGGGGCAGCAGATCGGCACGTTGGGCCGCACGGGCATCACGACCGACCCAGCGCATCTACACTTCGGCCTGTCGACGCTGGCCGGCAAATACTACGACCCTGAGCCCAAACTGCGCGTCTGGCCGCTCGTCGGTGGCGGCATCGGCTTGCTGCTCGTCGCCGCAGCGGTGCTCTACTGGTACTGGAAGAAGTGATGCGGCGCAACCCGCTCGACCCGGACGCGCACGCGCGCGACCCGCACCCGACAGCGCTGGCGCGGGGGCGGGACGACCGGCGCGGCGTGCACACGACACCCGACAAGCTCACGGCGATCTGGTACGCGATGATGAAGGCATCGCACTCGCCACCCGGCGAGGACGACACCGGCGTCTTATTTCTGCTTGACACGCAAGGGCTCGAAGCCCACCCGGACTTCGACGCCGAGATCGAGCGCAAGCACACCTACTTGCGCGACCTGGCGTGGCTGGTCACCGGCGAGTTCGAGCTAGACCCTGAAAATCTACAAGACCACGACCGCCTAGCCGACCTCATCCGAGGTGACCTCGAAGACTACGAGACCGAACACCAGGTCGACGTCGGAAACAGCGTGCTGTCGACGATCTACTTCGGCCCAATGGGACGCGGCGTAGGCAACCAGCGTATCCTCGGCGCGCTGCTAGAGATGGCCGAAGGCGGCGATGCAGACGAGATCATCGAGGTGCTGAAGAAATACTACAAGAGCAACGACCTCGAAGACCTGCCGCTGGAGTGGTTCGCCTACGCGATGCAGCAGTGGCGATACTTCGTCCCAGTCGGCTTCGACCGCGTCGTGCGAGTCGAGATCGTGCGCCCGTGGAACGACTACCTCTACGACGAAACCGACCACGACGCGTTGAACGAAGCGGAAAGCTCCGGGCTGCCGTTCTTCATGCTGGACGACGTCTACAGCGGCCTTGACGAAGGCGACTTCGAGACCGCGACGGTCTACGAGCGGAAGCCTCGCCCAGGAGCCCGGCTAGAATGGCACGGCACGAACGTCGCGCGGGCACGCGCAGCGTTCCCTCAACTTGCCAGCAAAATCGAGAACGTCTGGAAGACGCCTTTCGTCGCGGTAACTTGAAGTTGCAGGCCGCGCGCTAACTGGAGTAAGCTGCTGCACATGTCACGCGCTAACGGAACACCGAAGCCCCTCCTCCGCCCGGACAAAGCCTGCGGGTTCACCTACAACCACAAGGCCGAGGCCGACCGGCACTTCTACCTGTACGATGACGTCAGCGACCTCGTGTTTGAAGCCGACGGCTACTTGCAGCCGCAAGCCGAAGACGAAGACCCCAGCAAGCAGCGCTGGACGATCTACCTGATGTGCCCCGCGTGCCATCAGACGCTGCGTCTCGACAGTGAGAAGAAGCCGTTCGAGGTAACCGAGCGCGGCATCGAGACGGGTGAGCCCATCGGCTGTTCGTACTGGCTCCACAACGTGGACGGCTATACCGGCATGTGTCCCTTCCGGGGCGAGTTGCAGCCGCCGAAGTCGCCTGAATGGGGCGAGGTGCGAACCGACGTTGGCGTCGTGCGGGTCAAGATCGACGCCTGGATTCGTCGAGCGTTTTGAGCTAGAGTTTTTCAGCGCCACCGTGCGCAACGCTAGGAGCCGGAGATGAGCTGGAAGGACTACGTCAACATCTACACGATCGGTGGCGCCGTTGCGGGCGGCTACGTCGGGCACTCCAAGTACGGGAAAAAGCACGGTTATACCGCGCCCGTCGTTGGCGCGATCGGCGGGCTCGCTGCCGGCTTGCTCGTGCAGAAGCTCGTCGGTGGGCAGCAAGCGAAGCCCGCTCAGGTCGCCGCCGGCCAGCAGCCGGCCGCGCAGGTGCAGCAACCCGCCGGCGGCCAGGGCGAGTACGTCGACCTAGACGGCATGGGCGAGTACGTGCCGCCGCCTTCGCCGAACGCCAGCGCAGCGCAGCGCGCCGAGTACGAGGCACAGCAGGCCGCCTTCGAAAACCTCGGCTCGTTGTCGGGCAGCGACGGCCTCGGCTCGTTGTCGGGCACGCCCGGCTTCGACGCTGACGCCATCGACTACGCCGAGATCTTGGGCGAGGACGGCGGCAGCGACTTCAACTAGCGGAGGCGGCGATGCCGGGGAAGCTGGGCTTCGACCCGAACTGCGAGGTGTGCCAGGGCGACGGCTACCTCGACCTCTACACCGGGCACTTGGAGCAGTCGGTCATGCCGCCCCGGTGCCCGGCGTGCAACGCCACGCCAGTCGAAGTCAAGCCGGCGTGGCCTGACGACGACGCTGACGGCTGGCTCGACGGCGTCACGCGCAAGCCTGCACGCTTCACCGGCGGCAAGCTCGACCCGATAACAGTCGACACCATCGTGATCCACCGCTACCACCGCGGCTTCTGGAATGCTGGGCCGCGCTACTTCGCCAACCCGACGACGAGCGACCGACGAACCGGCGAGATCATCCCACGCTACGTCTCAGCCCACTTCAGCGTGCACAAGCCGGGCTGGTTGCGCATGCTGACGCAGCACGCGCCACTGAGCGTCGTGTGCTGGCATGCGCCGCCCTACAACTTCAGGTCGATCGGCATCGAGCACGATGCCGGGCCGAAGGGGCTCAAGGAGCCGTGGTGGGAGGAGACAATCGTCGAGAGCGTGAAGTTGGTCGAGGCGTTGCTGAAGCAGCTGCCCAACGTCAAGCAGCTCGTCTCGCACCGCTACATCTGCCCGAAGAACCGTCGTGACCCGGGCAAGAGCTTCCCGTGGGAGCGGTACGAGCACTTCGGGCTGGAGATCATCAGGTAGACCTATCGGGAACGGCCTGCTGCTCCTCGCACGGGTTGGGCGGGCCAGCGCAGCCCTTGCCGGCCGTGGGCCGTTCCCGTCTA
>Ga0180437_10000530_pt1 | contig 73231 bp, 66 predicted proteins | sample SS_ome_4_FD_132410 | JGI IMG/M metagenome (GOLD analysis project Ga0180437, IMG submission 132410) | Hypersaline lake sediment archaeal communities from the Salton Sea, California, USA - SS_3_D_1 metaG | ecosystem: Environmental > Aquatic > Non-marine Saline and Alkaline > Hypersaline >...
AAATAATCCCTGAGGCGCCAATCACTGATTTCTTCATCCAGAAAGAGCGGGTCAGCGATGAAACCAAGCGAGGCGCTGTACCAGTTGAACGCGAGTGGAAACCAAGCGATTACCCGTTTATCCTGTATCGCCGGTTTCTGGCGCAGGTAAATGGCGGCTTCGCTGAGCCCTTCGCCCCAGCCTGTGTCAAGACCATCCCTGAGTGCTTCGTCAGGGCTTCCCATAATTGGATTGAAATAAGTCAGGTAATAAGGATGGTGCGGGATAATTATTACAAGCTGCACAACCAGCAGGGTTCCGATGATTCCGTACCTGATTAAATTCGGATTCAAATTTAACCAGCGGGAATTTATCCAATCCGCAGTGGCGATCCAGCCGATTCCAGCGGTTAAATTCAAGGGCAGAAAAACAGGCAGGAGATAGCGATCGTATTTTTTAGCCCCAAAGCTCATTACCAGGGTGAAAATAATCACATAAAGAAGTAAGTAGAGCACATAAAACCGGCGTTCATACGCCAGGGCAGGGGGTTTTTTCCGAATTATAAAAATCAGAGCCAGAATACACCCCACCCAGACCAGGAAGGTGCTGCGCCAGAGATATGCTTTGATATAGAACAGAACCGGATTTACCGGATCAGGATCTGCCAAACCGGAGGCTGGTTCGTTATCACTTGCAGCAACGCCTACCACCGTTGCGGTAAAAGTATCCCTGTAAAGGGAGGTGATTGATTCAAAGGGGGTAACCCACATCGCCGGCCAGAACAGGGTGAAGAAGATGATGATCAATAAAATCCACCCAAAGAATGGAAACACATATTTTTTTAGAGCCAACCGCAGTCTGTCACGGTTTGACCTGCGCCAGGTTCGAAAGAGTTCCAGCAGGGTGAGCAAACCGACGACCGGTAGGAAAATCAAACCCTGGGTCACGGTCAGGATGGCGAGACTGGTAGCAATACTCGAAACAATCAGCCCATGCAAGCGGTTCTCTTTTAAAAAATAAATATAGGACAGCAGCGCCAGGAACAAAAAACTGCTGATCAGTCCGTTGGTATGGAAAACGCGCGAGTGGGCGATGTGAAAGGGGTCCAGGGCGATCACGATAAAGCCGGGAATGACATACCAGAGGCTGAAGATTTTGCTGGAGTAATAAAAACTGACCAGCAGTGTAAGGATGATAACCACCGCCTGAATTAAGCGGGCAGTGGACAGGACCTGAATCAATGGCGGGCCGTGCCTCGAAAAAAGCTGCTGCAGTTTTGTATCGCCCAGCGAAGTCTGTCCAACCTTGCTGTACCTGGGAAACCGGAGTTTAAAGGCTGCGGAGCCAATCCAGTAGCTGGTCACTCCCGGATGCCCTGACTGGTAAGTTGAGGCATAATCATTATGTGAGATTGCATAGAAGAAGTTAGCTGACCTTTTCCCCCAGGTTGGTTCATCGGCTGTTACGAACTGCCCGGGCTGGATCAACCTGGGAAGAGCAAGCAGAACTGCCAGTCCTGCCAATACCAGCAGGAATCCCGCCAGAGTTTTTCTGTCCATGAGTGATTGTTGCATGCGTGAATTATAAACCCGCTGAAGAATTACAAATTAGGAGTGCTACTCCTGATTTACGGTATTCATGGGCCATTTGTATCCGGGACCGTTTACAACAGGTACAGGGTTCAATAGTGAAGGAGTAGCACTCCTTGTAGGAAAGCAGTTGAATCCTGGCTGTTTGGCTAGATCAATTCAGGGGTGGTCGAATTCCAGAACCTGGACCACACATTCGCCCAGGTTGTTGTCCTCAGTGCAGAGTGTGATGGTGGCTTTGTAGGTATTTGTGACCGGGGACATACCGGAAAATGCAGATCCTATATAGGCTCCTTCACCAGGCAGCAGGCTTGTTTCGCCGGGAGGGCAAACTGATGCTGAATCCGTAAACGGCGAATTGGGGAACAGCGTCCCGGTGCCGGCCAGGTCTGTATCCAGGTTCTGGATGTTGATTCTGGCGGATTCAAAGGGCGTCTGCCCGGTATTGATCACCTGGATCATGGCAGCCGAGGAACCATCGCAAAGCTGAACTCTTGAAAAGGACGCTCCGAACGCAATCTCCGTACTCACCGGCGGAGGCGGGGGTTCAACAACCTCCAGGGCGCTGGTTTCTCCCTGCACACTGGTCGTCCCTCCCCACACCCAGCAGAAAGCTCCCGGTTTTGCGGGATTCTCGATGTACCACCAGGTGCTTTCAGGATTGCGCCCGGCGACAACCGATTCCTGGCTGGTCAGCAGGTAACCAAGAATATCGTATGCCTGGCTGGGACCCAGGCGGCAGTTTGTGTTTTCGCGGGCGCTTATTGTGGGTACCTCAGGACCCCCTTCGGTTTCAGCGGGCAGGCTGCCCCCCGGGGTAACTACTGGAACCGGGGCAGTCTCTTCCGTAGGAAAGGGTTGGCCGGAAGCCGCGGTTTGCTTGATAGATAGGGCGTCTGCGGTCATCACCAGCGCGGTGCTGGTGGCGGAGGTCTGATTTGATTGGGCGCGCTGGGCGAAAAAAATATAGGCGCTGAAACCGACAACCAGGCAGAAAATCAGGGCGACCAGCGCAAGGATCACAAGCCACAGTATTTGCTTGGGCGTCATGGTACTGGCTGGATTTTAAGGGGCGGGCATGGCGAATTGAACCGTCTTTTCGCCGCAAGAACCGCCAAGACTTTCCTGGGTGCATACTTTGATTGTAGCCTGCATCATGGCAGCCGGCAGGCTCAGGCGGGTTACTTTGCCAGCGATATATCCAACCGCACCGGCAGGCAGGGTACCCACCCCGGGCGGGCAGTCGCTGTCGGAAGCCAGGAATGGACTGTTGCTCTGTTCTGGACCAAAAACTGTATCGCCTTCAGTCAAATCCTTGATCGTCAACCTGACAGATTCAAGATCGGGACCGCTGCTGTTGTCGATCTGGAAAAAAAGAGCCGGATCAGGGCCGCACATGGTAAATGTGGAAAAACCCACCGCGATTTCAACATCCGGAAGAGGCGGGGGCTCGATCTCCGCGACAGCGCTGGTATCGCCGCTGACTGTGGTCGTCTCCGCCCAGACCCAGCATTCCTCGCCTGGTTTATCGGGATTTTGGATCACCCACCAGTTGCCTGTTTCGTCCTTTCCGATCACCGTGGAAGACTGGTTTTTCAAAAGGTAACCTTCAATCTCATAATCCTGGCCGGGTCCTTCGCGGCAGTTTGTATTCACGCTGGCGCTGATGGTCGCGGCGCCGGGTTCCGCCGGAGGCGAGGATTCGGTTTCAACGGCCTCTTCTGGTTCGGGCGATTCTGTCTCCTGGGCAGGTTCAACCTGCGGCTGGGTTTGAGTTGGCTGTTCAACGGCAGCTTGCAGCGCGGTTGCAGTATTCGAAAGAGCGACCCTGGTCCCCAGAAGGTCCTCCTCTTCTGAGGATCCGCCAAAAATGCTGCATGCAAGTGATACAGAAAGCAGAACAAAACCTAAGAGCAGCAGATAACTGGGGTGGTTTTTTAAGTTTTTCATCTTCAGTTCCTCCTTAAAAGAAAAACAGAGATCGTTAATTGGTTCAGGAATTAATAAACCAGGTTATCCCGGGGTGTATCCGGATTTATACTGCTTGCGGTCTCTATTATATGCGAATATATGCGAATATATGCGAATTCTGGAGGGCGCACATGCTGGGTTTGCCGTTTAATTGGCTGAGGCGTTTATGTATACCTAATTAACATAAATTTTTAAGGGATTTGTTCCAGGCAAAGCCAGGTTGACTAACCCTTCTTGGAGATTCCAGTCCGCGGTTGGTATAATAAAAGTTTGCTAATGGGCCATTTCTGGCCGGGTAATAAATAAAACATATGTGCTATAATTTAAGGTCGCGGCAGAAAAATGGTTAGATGAGGTTTTATGTCTGATAAAGTCATCCGGGTTGTGGGGGCGCGCGAGCATAATTTAAAGAATATATCGGTCGAGATACCACGCGATAAGTTTGTGGTCATCACCGGGCTTTCCGGCTCCGGCAAGTCCTCCCTGGCGTTTGATACCATCTTTGCTGAAGGGCAACGGCGCTATGTTGAGTCCTTATCGTCTTATGCCCGGCAGTTCCTCGGCCAGATGGAAAAGCCGGATGTGGATTATATTGATGGATTATCGCCGGCAGTCTCAATCGACCAGAAAGGCACATCTCACAACCCGCGCTCTACAGTCGGTACGGTTACGGAGGTTTATGATTACCTGCGGCTGCTCTACGCCCGAGCCGGCATCCCTCACTGCCCTGACTGCGGAAGGGTTGTAACAAAACAATCAGCCCAGGAGATCGTAGACCGGATTGAAGCCCTTCCGGAGGGCGCCCGCCTGTTGATTTTGTCCCCGCTGGTGCGCAGCCGTAAAGGCACCCACCAGTCCGTCCTGGAGGAGATCCAGAAAGCTGGTTTTGTGCGGGCCAGGGTGGATGGCAGGGTTTTTGAACTGGAAGAGGATATCCCGCTGGATCGCTACAAGAACCACACGGTTGAGGCTGTGGTTGACCGCCTGGTCATCCACACTGGTCCGCAGGATGAGGGGGATGCCGATTCCGCCCGCTCCCGGTTGACCGATTCGATTGAAACAGCCCTGAAATTTGGAGACGGGTATGTAACCATCCACTGGATGAACCCGCCTGTTGAAAAGGGACAGTTCAACGGGATGCCTGAAGAAGACGGCCAGGCACCGGAGAGAGATGAAACCCAGGGAAAAGACCTGCTGTTTTCAGAGCACCTCGCCTGCCCGGAGCACGGATCAATATTAACCGAGATCGAACCGCGCACATTCTCTTTCAATACCCCCCACGGCGCCTGTCCGGAGTGCCAGGGCCTGGGTGGGATGCTTGAAATCGATCCCGATTTGCTGATCCCGGATAACAGCCTGTCATTTGCGGAAGGCGCGATTGCAGCCACAGAGTGGAGCGGGCCGCGTGAAGAAGGCGGTTATTACTGGCAGACATTAAACGCGATGGCTGACGAATACGGTATCGACCTAACAAGGCCGGTGCGGCATTTAAAAAATAATGAACTTGACCTGGTTCTTTACGGCACCAGAGGCAAGCGAATTACAGTCCATTACCGGAACCGGGAGGGGCGCCAGGCGACTTTTCAAACTACATTTGAAGGGGTGATTAGCAATCTCCAGCGCCGCTATAAGGAGACCAATTCCGAGTATATCCGTGAAAAGCTCTCTGAATTTATGAGCGAGCAGGTCTGTTCAGCTTGTAATGGCTCACGTCTGCGGAGGGAAGCCTTGTCGGTGACCATTGCAGACAGGAATATCATCGAAGTGACGCGCTGGCCTGTCCTGCGAACTCTGGACTGGGCTAAAAGCCTGAGCGGGGAAGATTCGCCCCTGAATAACCGCCAGCGCTTGATTGCAGAGCGGGTCTTGAAAGAGATCGTGGACAGGCTCGGGTTCCTGGTGGATGTAGGGTTGGATTACCTAACCCTGGACCGCACTGCCGCTTCGCTTTCGGGAGGAGAGGCCCAGCGCATACGCCTGGCGACCCAGATTGGTTCGCGGCTGATGGGGGTATTGTATGTCCTGGATGAGCCATCCATTGGGCTGCACCCGCGCGATAACAACCGCTTGCTGCGTACCCTGGAGGGCTTGCGCGACCTGGGAAACACGGTCCTGGTGGTCGAACACGATACGGATACAATCAGGACCTCAGATTGGGTTATTGACCTGGGTCCCCGGGCCGGTGAGCACGGCGGAGAGGTGGTCTGTGAAGGTAAACTGGATGCAATCCTGGCCTGCGAAGAATCGCTGACCGGCGCATATCTGACCGGTAAATTGAAGGTTCCAATACCTTCAGAGCGGAGGGGCGGCAACGGAAACCACATCAGCATAATAGGGGCGCGCCAGAACAATTTAAAGAATATCGATGTTGAAATTCCACTCGCAAAGCTGGTCTGCATAACGGGGGTCTCCGGTTCTGGCAAATCCACCCTGATGGTTGAGATACTTTACAAAGCGCTGGCACGCGCTCTTAACCGGGCCAGAATCCAGCCCGGGGAACATGATTCAATTGAGGGATTGGAAAATCTGGATAAAGTGATCAATATTGACCAGACGCCGATTGGCCGTACGCCGCGCTCCAATCCCGGCACCTATACCGGTCTGTTTGACCATATACGCAGTTTGTTTGCGGAACTGCCAGAGAGCAAAATCAGGGGATATAAACCGGGCCGGTTTTCATTCAACGTGCACGGCGGGCGCTGCGAGGCCTGCCAGGGTCAGGGCCAACTGCGGATTGAGATGCAGTTCCTGCCGGATGTGTATGTCCCCTGCGATGTTTGCAAAAGGGCGCGCTTCAACCGTGAGACGCTGCAGGTCAGGTTTAAGGATTTTAATATCGCCGAGGTTCTTGATATGACCGTCGACAGGGCTCTGGAGGTGTTTGGGGCGTTTCCCAGGATGGTAAGCCGGCTGCAAACCCTGCAGGACGTTGGCCTCGGGTACATCCGGATCGGCCAACCCGCGCCGACATTATCCGGAGGCGAAGCCCAGCGGGTTAAACTTGCCCGCGAGCTCTCAAAACGGTCAACCGGCAGGACGCTTTATGTGCTTGACGAGCCGTCAGTCGGCCTGCATGCCGCTGATGTGCATAAATTAATCGAGGTGCTGCAGCGCCTGGTTGAGGGCGGCAACACGGTTTTGATTATCGAGCACAATCTGGATATTATTAAGGTCGCCGATTACCTGATTGATCTTGGACCGGAGGGCGGCGACAGGGGCGGGGAGGTGGTGGTGCAGGGCACCCCGGAAGAGGTCTGTGAGCGGGACGATTCCTATACCGGTCAGCACCTGCGCCCGTTTATCTGCGATAAGGATGTGGTTTTTAACCCGGCAAAGTAAAAACCACCAGCCGGAACGTGTAATTATTCCGGTTGTTTTAAGTTCCTCTGGCGAACAACCTCAAAGATGAGCACCGCAGCGGAAGAAGCCGCATTGAGCGATTCCATTTCCCCTGCCATGGGGATATGTACCCGCTCATGGGCGAGGTCGCGGGCTTCAGGGCTGGCTCCTTCAGCCTCTCCGCCGATGATTAAAGCCAGCGGAACCTGCAGGTTTAACCGGTAATAGGGGGTTCCTTTATGGGGTGAGGCAAGCAATAAACTGAGCCCGGAAATCTTCCGGGTTATTTCTCTCCATTTTAGGCTGGCGACTGGCAGGCGGAAATGCGCACCCATCCCGGCCCTGAGGACTTTGGGCGCATATGGGTCGGCTGTTCCCGGAGTGATAAAAACAGCCTGGCACCCAGCCGCTGCGGCGGTCCGCAGGATCGCACCCAGGTTGCCGGGATCCCTGATAGAGTCCAGGACCAGGGCAAAGTCCAGTTTATCCGGCAGCGAAGGCGGTTCAATTGGCACTACGAGCAGCAAACCCTGGGGAGTCTGGGTGTCGCTGGCAGTCCGCATTACCCGGGGCGAGACTGCCTCGATCTCCGTTCCCGTGCCGGCCAGCGCTTCCAGGGCTGATTCACCCCGGGGGCTGAGCTCTGGAGTGTGCAGCGCCAGCCGCGGTTGGATTCCGCAGGAGAGGGCTTCTTCCGCCATCCGAACCCCCTCCACAACACAGGCACAGGCTTCGCGGCGGAGGCGCCCGTCCGCCTGCAGCGACCGGACCCACTTTATCTTCTTATTCTGCAGGGAGGTGATCATATAAACCTGGGGTATTCCTATCCCATCGGGTAGCGCACCGGCTGACCGCCAATTAAATGCAGGTGCAGGTGGAATATGGTCTGGTTGGCATCCCGCCCGGTATTGATAATCAGGCGGTACCCTGAATTCGCTATGCCCTCTTTTGAGGCCAGCTGGCGGGCGACGAAAATTAGGTGGCCGACCAGCCCTTCATCCCCGGGGGAGATCTTATTAATCGATTCGATGTGTTTGTTCGGGACAACCAGAATATGGGTTGGGGCGACCGGGTGAATATCCCGGAATGCAGTCGTTTCCCCGTCCTGATATACAATTTGGCCCGTGAGTTCACCCGAGATGATTCTGCAGAAAGTGCATTTATTCATAACTCAAACCCGGCCCTGGTTGGAACTTCGCGGGATCCGACTTTCGCCTATATCGATCTCCTGAGCCAGGCGCCGCCCATCCGGGTTCAATTACTCCGCTAATACCCTGCCCGTCCAGCCGCTGCAGCAGGACCGGGGTGATCTGGTTCGAGAGGTCTCCGGGTGCATGGCAGGTTACGCGCAGATAGTTATCGGTCAGCCCGGATAACTTCCAGGTGTTCGGGCCGTTCTGGAGGGCGCTTTCCCATAGAACCGGCAGTGTGCTGCCCAGGAAATTGCGGCGGTAATCCGCGCTGGATTTTTCGAGTGCCTGGCGGATGCGGGCGTTTCTAATTTTGCGGGTTTGCAGGGGAACCTGCGCTGGCATGCTGGCTGCCGAGGTTCCGTCCCGGGCGGAGAAGGTGAAGACATGGCCACCGGCGAATCCCATCTCTTCGATAAATTGAAGGCTTTCAATAAATTCGGCTTCGCTCTCACCCGGGAAACCGGCGATGATGTCAGTTGTAACCGCGACTCCGGGGATCATATCCCGGGCAGTTCGCACAAGGTGGGCGTATTCGCCCGGAGTGACACCGCGTGCCATGCGCCTGAGAACAGCCGCGCTGCCGGATTGAAGCGGGAGGTGGAGCTGGCGGCAAAGGCGCGGATTCTCCCACAGGCGGAAAAAATCTTCGTCCAGATGCCAGGGTTCGATCGAAGACAGCCGTAATCTTTCAGCGCCAGCATCGTCCAGGACCGACCGCACCAGGTCGACCAGGTTCAGATCCGGAGCCAGATCCCTGCCCCAGGAGCCCATATGCACCCCGGTCAGCACAACCTCCTTTGCGGAGGAACCGCCCCGGGTACTGCAAGCAGCCTGTATGTCTGCGAGCACATCCGGGATTGGGCGGCTGCGCCCCCGGCCGCGCGCGATTGTTGTGATGCAGAAGGCGCAGCGGTTATCGCAGCCGTCCTGCACTTTTATAAAAGCGCGCGTCCGCAGGCGTTCTCCCGGGATAGGCTGGCGTTCGGTTGGTTCGAGATCAAAGGTTTCCTTCGGAAGGGAAAACATCTCTGGTACCAGATCATCTTTGCGGTTATTCGGGATAATCCGCTGGACACCGGGAAGACCAGCGGCGGATTCCGGGTTTAGGGTCGCCCAGCATCCGGTCAGTGTGATTTCAGCGACCCCTTTGCGCCAGAGTTGGCGCACTTTCTGGCGCGAATCGGAGGCGGCAGCGGAAGTGACGCTGCAAGAATTTACTACCGCCAGGTCGGCCTCTTCGGGATTCCCAACCAGGGTATAGCCCAGCGAAACGAGCTGGCGTGCATATGCCTCAATTTCGGCCTGATTCAGCCGGCATCCGACCATGTCCAGAAAGATCTTCATAAAATATTTGTATCCTGAGGCAAATTAGTAGCACCTCAACCGTTTTTGAGGAGATTGGTTAACTGGTTCGCGGTATTAGGGTTGCCGGACGATAAAATTGTCAAAACGGATGTCGGTCCCCGGCTCGTTGTAAGTGCCGGCGATCAATCCAACATCGCCGGAGACCAGCTCGCTGTCGTTGACCTCACCAATTTTTACCCCGTTGACATACAGAGCCAGCCGGTCTCCAATACATTCAGCTCTGATCCTGTTGATGGCTGAACCCTTCTCGATATCCTCGCTGGGTAAAAGCGCATCCGTTCCGATCAGCTCGTAAAATTCCCCCTTGACCTTGCCTATCCCGTAGTATCCGTCGCTGCTGATGATGAAGGTGTAAAAAGTGTCTTCGCTGGCTGCCCGGCAGATCACCCCAAAGCGGTTATCGCGGACCCCGCCAACTTTAAACGCCTCCACTTCAATGACCGCATCTTCAAAGCTCTGACCGGGTTTAGACCAGATGTCGGTGTTGGATTCATTGACCAGAATCCGGTATACTCCATCGTCATATTCCGTCGACCCGGTATCAGTTGAGACCTGGTTCCAGCCGCTGGATGGGTCACTGAAATCGTCCTGGAATAAAACCGCCCCGGTCTGAACCGGCTGTTCTTCCGGGATCAGGAATTTGCAGGAAAGGGTCGCCCCGGCTGAAGCAGCCAGAACAGCCAGGAGCGGGAAAAATTTGCGGAGGGTCAAAGCCAAATTCACTTTTAATTTACGCTCCGAATTTTCCGAGGCGTTTTGCATGAGCCAGGGCGAGCGGCATAATGTCAACATGCCGGATCAAACCAAGGCTGCCGGTCGCACAGTTGGTCTCTCCAAATGGCATAGATTTGCCATAGCGGGCCCATTCCGCCCAGATTAAAACCGGCACCCGGTGCCAGCTGTGGCGCTTCATCAGGGATGGAGTTGAATGGTCTCCGGTGATGGCTATCACATCCGGTTTCAGTTCAAGTAGCCCGGGCAGGGCCTGGTCCACCTCTTCAATTACCCCGACTTTAGCGTCAAAATTCCCGTCCTCGCCGTAACTGTCGGTCTTTTTGACATGAACGAAGAAGAAGTCGTAATCGTCCCAGTTTTCTTTAACCACTTCAAATTCCTGGGCAGGCGTTTCCGCATCGTGCTGGATAACGTCCATGCCTACCAGTCTTGACACGCCTTTATACATCGGGTAAACCGCAACAGCGGCTGATTTAATCCTGTATACCTCCGGGAAGCGCGGCAGACCGGGGTCCTTGGCATAGCCACGCAGGGTGCAGCTGTTTGCGGGTGGGTGGCCGGCGAGCAACCGGTTGGCTTCATCCCACCACTGGCCAAGGATGGAGGCTGTTTTTTCTGCCGCAGGGTCTGCAGCCTCAATCGGGCGGGGCGGAACGCCGGTCATCTGGGGATCGGTCTCCCTTATCCGGGGATCCAGGCCTTCAGCGCGCAGGATCAGGGCGAAGCGGTACTCTTTTACCGGTTCCACAAAAATCTCAACACCTGGTATTTCAATCGTGCGCAGAATTTCCACCCGTTTTACACATTCTTCGGTGGGTATCCTGCCGGCGCGGCGGTCGCTGATGTTCCCGTCTGCATCCAGGGTGCAAAAATTACAGCGAATTGCCAGGTCCTGCGGTTGGAGATTAAATCCGATTCCGAGCGCTTCGAGAACCCCCCGGCCAATGGTGTACTGGAGCGGTTCGTAGCCAAACAGGGCCAGATGCCCGGGACCGCTGCCGGGGCTGAACCCGGGAGCGACAACTTCACTCAATCCCATCGACCCGCGCTGGCTGAGAGCATCCATATTGGGAGTGCGGGCAGCTTCCAGTTCGGTTAATCCGCCCGGTTCCAGCGGAACACCTCCCAGCCCATCCATTAACAGCAGGACAATCTTTGAGCCGTTATCGACGGCCATCTCGTTGATCATCTGAAATTTATCCATATTGTTTTTACCTTCCGGTTTTGAAATCGCCTTATTATAGCTTTTATCCGAATAGTTACCAAATTTGATTTTACCAGCCGGAAAGGATTTATTGCCTTGAACCTTTTCCGGGGCTATAATTACAGTTCTTAAGCCAACTACAGGAGTTAAAGAATATGGATTTTACTCTGAGTGAAGAGCATCGCATGGTGCAGAAAATGGTGCGCGATTTTGCCCAGAAGGAGGTCGCGCCGGTAATCAAAGAACACGACCGCGCCCAGGAGATGGCCCAGTTCATCCTGCCGCGTATGGGAGAACTTGGCATTCTGGGCATTTGCATTCCAGTTCGTTACGGCGGCCAAGGGATGGATTACATCTCCCTGGGAGTCGCCTGCGAAGAACTGGAAGCGGTCGATTCGACCCTGCGGGTGGTGATGTCGGTTCACACGGGATTAAACAGCATGGGTCTGCTGCAGTGGGGCACGGAAGAGCAGAAACAGCGTTTTCTCGCCCCGCTGGCACGCGGCAATAAAATCGGCTGTTTTGGGCTGACTGAGCCGGGAGCGGGTTCGGATGTCGCCGGTTTAACAAGCACAGCCCGTCTGGAGGGAGAGGATTATGTGATCAACGGGGAAAAAATGTGGATTTCGCTGGCTACCAAGGCTGACTACTGCCTGTGGGTGGCGCGGACAGACAGCAAGGTTGATGACCCGCATGATGGATTGAGCGCTTTTCTGGTTGAGCATGACCGTCCGGGAATAACAACCGGTGATATAAAAGGCAAGCTGGGCGTGAGAGCAGGGTCCACCGGGTGGATCGCAGCCCAGGATGTCCGGGTTCCCCTCGGGAACCGGATCGGACAGGAGGGCGATGGTTTCAGAATAGCTATGTCCTGCCTTGATAACGGGCGCTACACAGTCGCGGCTGGTGCTACCGGGCTTATCCGGGCCTGCCTTGAGGCAAGTGTTAAATACGCCAATGAGAGGCGCGCATTCGGGCGCGAAATCGGTAAGTTTCAGCTTATCCAGCAAAAAATCGCCGGAATGGTACAATCCTACGAGGCAGCCAGATTGCTGTACCTGCAGGCTGGCTGGATGAAAAACCAGGGTTTGCGAAATACACGCGAGACCTCGCTCGCGAAGTGGTTTGCGACTGAAAAGTCCTTCGAAGCGGCCTCCGAGGCGATCCAGGTCCATGGAGCGTACGGTTTCAGCGATGAGTATGATGTTGAACGTTACCTGCGTAATTCCAAGGGTGCGGTTATCTACGAGGGCTCGAATGAGATCCACCAGTTAATCCAGGCTGGCTTTGCCCTCGGATACCGCGATGATGCCCCTCTGAAAAGTGAACTCCCCCAGTATGACCCTTCATACTGGCAGGATAACGGTTAATTTGACACCAAAATCTTCAGACAATAAACTACAGGAGGTTAAATTGAATATCGTAGTATGCATTAAACAGGTGCCTGACAGCGCTGCAAAGGTTGTAGCGGAAGGCGGTAAGGCAAACTGGGGGGAGGCGCCTCTGGTGATGAACCCCTGGGATGAGTACGCCGTTGAGACCGCCCTGTTGCAGCAGGAACAGCACGGAGGCCAGGTTACCGCAATCAGCGTGGGAGGCCCGGCAGCGACGGAGGCGTTAAAATCTGCGCTGGCGATGGGCTGCAGCCAGGCTTATCTGGTGTCGGACCCGGCATTGTCATCCGCGGACAGCCAGGCGATCGCCCATGTACTTGCTGGGGCGATCCGAAAGATCGCTGAGGTTGACCTGGCGGTGTTTGGCAAACAGGCGATTGACAGTGATATGGGCGTCACGGCTCCACAGACCGCCCGGGTGCTGGGCTGGCCAGTGATTTCCCTGGTATCGGCGGTTAGAGAAATTGATACCGGAAAAGGGAACATCGTGGTTGAGCGCTCGGTTGAGGATGGCCGCCAGATTGTGGAAGGCAGGCTGCCGGTTGTGATCACTGTATCCAAAGACATCGCCGAGCCGCGCTACCCATCATTTATGGGCATCCGGAAAGCCGCCAAGGCCGAGATCCCGGTCTGGACGCTGGCAGACCTGGAAGTTGCGACCCCAACCCCGGTTGTTCACTGGCCGGAAGTTGAGAACCCGCCTTCGCAGGCCATTTCAACTGAAATGATATCGGGTGAGGATCCGCAGGAGATCGCTGATACGCTGGTTGACAGAATTCTAAATGAGAAGGTGTTCTAATGAGCGGCAAAATACTTGTTTTTATTGATCAGAGCAAAGGGCAGGCGATCCCGGCTTCCTGGGAATTGATAGGCGCAGCGAAGGTGCTTGAAGAAAGTTTTTCCGGAGGGATCGCTGCGGTTGTCGCCGGTGAAAATTCGAAAGAAGTGGCAAAGGCTGCCTTCAAGTACGGCGCGGGTGAAGTCTATTACTGTGATGACCCTGCTCTGACTGAATACCGCCCGGAACCGTATACAGACCTGGTTGTAAAAGCGGCAAGGGAACTGGAGCCGGAGTTGATCCTGTTTCCAACAACCACTCGCGGCCGCGAGCTGGCTGCAATGGCCGCGCTTGACCTGAAGAGCGGGATTATGCCGGATGTGATAAAACTGGAAATTCAGGATGGGAGGCTGATCGCCACCAGACCTGTGTATGCCGGCAAGCTGCTGGCGAAGACCTACTGTGATTCGAGCCCGCAGATTATCAGCGCGCGCTCGCGAGCTTTTACAGCGCCAGAAATGGATGATTCTAAGGATGGAGAGCCCATACGGGTTGCAATTGAATACTCGGAAGATAATATCCGCACAAAAGTTACCGGTTACAGCCAGGCTGAGGTGGGTGTAAGCCTTATGGATGCGAACGTTATCGTCTCCGGCGGGCGCGGGGTTTCCAATAATCCCTCGTTGTCGCCTCCCGGGGAAATGGATGACAAACAGGCTGAAATCTGGCGCGCCCAGCAGGGATTTGCCATGCTTGAAGAGTTGGCAAAAGTGCTGGGAGGCGCGCTGGGTGCAAGCCGGGCGGCGGTGGATGCAGGATATATTCCCTATGAACACCAGGTTGGACAAACCGGAAAGGTGGTGTCACCGGATCTGTATATCGCCTGCGGGATTTCTGGGGCGATCCAGCACCAGGCCGGGATGCGCACAAGCAAGATGATCGTAGCGATCAACAAAGACCCGGACGCCCCCATTTTTAAACTGGCCCGGTTTGGGGTGGTCGGGGATGTTTATGAAATTGTACCGGCATTAACCGAATCCTTTCGGAAAAAATTGGCTTAACCCCCCCCGGGTTTTTAAGAAATATATTTATTAGGGGCTGTCTTAAACAAGAAAAATGTCATTCTGATGCGAAGCAATCCCGGAGGGAGCGAAGCAATCTCTTTGTGAACGAAGTGGAGAATCTCTGGTTTTATCTCGGAGACCCTGCGTTTTACCACAGGAATGCTTCGCAAGCCGAAGGCTTGCTGCGCGATATTCAGGGTGACTAACTTTTGGGACAGTCTCTATAGTCATATGTCCTGTTTCATATTAAAAGCTTGATAAATTACTTACAGCGAGTGATTTTTGTCCAGTCGATCAGGAAGATTGCCACATGGTCGATTCAGGCCTGTTCGGTACAATTTTATTATCCGCAACAGGAATTTCTGAAATGTTTAAAAATTCAACCAGGGATTTGAGCCTATTTGAAGGCTTCAACAGCGATCAGTTGGAACAAATGCAGGCGCTGTTTGTACCCTGTCAGGAAGGAGAGGGCTCGGTGCTTTTCTTTCAGGGCGCACTTGCTGACCATTTCTATGTCCTCGTAACCGGGGAGGTCGGGATAAGGTACAAGCCCGAGGATGGCCCGGAAATTTGTGTAACCAGGGTCCGGGGGGAAGGGGTTGTCGGGTGGTCAGCAGTCCTGGGCAACCAGACCTATTCATCGTCAGCGGTTTGCGAGACAGGATGCGAAATGCTGCAGGTGGACAGCAGCGACCTGCATGATTTCTACGTGACCCATCCGGAAACCGGGAGGATTATCCTCGAAAGACTGGCTGAATTGATCGCAGAACGACTGCGGAATACCCACCACGAGGTGATATCCCTGCTGGAACAGGGACTGAGAAGCCGTCCCAATCCAGAATTTTCCAAGTAATCAGGTTTTTCCGGGTTTTTTACCTGGCTCCCGGTAACAGGGTATAATGTTTAATCAAGCTGGAATAGGGAGAAAAAGGGATGGCCGAGGATAATCTATCTCAGGAGTATACAGAGGAAGAACAGTTGCGGGTTCTGATTGATAAGATCAGCGCTTATATAGAACAGTACCACGGCGGCTCAGTTGAGATGATCTCTTTGGAGGGCAAGATTTTGAAAGTGAGGCTGCTGGGGGCGTGTGAAGGCTGCCCGCTTTCACCGGTCACACTGCACGGTTGGATCGAAGGGACAGTGCACCAGTTCTTTCCTGATATTAAGGTGGTTGAAGCGTAATCACAGGCATACCGGGTTGATCATTAAACCGGGCATCCCATATAGTTGAGATGCCCGGTTTGTGCGGTTAAAATACGAAAGGGAAAAGTATGCGGATAATCGTTTTTTCGGATGTGCATGGAAACCGCTACGCCTGCCAGGCTGTGCTTAAGGCAATCCGGGCGGAGGGGGACTGTGAGGCGGTCGTGGCGGCTGGCGACCTGTGCCTAGGCGGCAGCGACCCGGCGGCATGTGTGGACATGCTGGCGGAGTTTGGAGTCCAGGGGGTGTACGGCAACACCGAGGAATACCTTTTTTATCCTGAGCGGGTACCCCCGGATCAACTGCATAAAGAAATGTGGGACAGGGTCCATCCGGTCGCGCTGTGGGTGCTTGAAAGGCTGTCGCAGGCCCAGCTCGGCTGGCTGCAGGGGCTGCCTTTTGAGCTTAACTTTTTACCATCCAGTCTCGAAAGGGGGAATCTTCAGGTCGTGCATGCCAATCCCTGCAATAATGAATTGATGATACTTCCGGGGGAAGCCGAACAGAATTCTCTGTGGGATGAAATCCGGCAGCCGGACGACGACCCGGACCTTGCTGCGGTTCTGTCTGGAGTTAAAGCCGGGATTCTGGCGTTCGGCCATTTCCATTACACCTTTGAGCGCGTGTGGAAAGACCTGCGCCTGGTGGACGTCGCCCCGTGCAGCATGCCCGGGGTTGACTTCGATCTGCGGGCGCGCTATACCATTTTTGAATATGCCGAGGGCAGCTGGAATATCACCCGCAGGTGGGTGCCTTACGAATCAAGCCTGGAAATGGCAGCCCTGAAGGGAAGCGATATGCCCTTTAAAGATGATTTTTTGCGCTACTTCCAGTAAGGGTTTGTTTAATCAGTGGGGGATACCTGGCAAGAATAGATTTTTGGTCCAATTTCTCCACAACCATCTAACCGTCAGTAAGTCATGGCGCAGCCGTCGGCCCTTGGATCGCTGCCAGCGCAAAGCACCCCGTCTTGCGGATTTCTGAGGATGATCTGTCCCAGGCCGTATAAGTGAAACAACCCCTCCGACCCGGGCTGGATATCGTGACCTATATCAGAAAGTTTCCGGAAAACTTCAGCAGGCATGCCGCTTTCAAGTGCCAGCTGCCCTCCCGCTTCTCCGTTAGTAATGCAGAAGCGCGGGCGGTCAAGAGCGGATTGAGGGTCCAGGCCGTCGTCGATCAGCCCGGTGAGCACCTGCACATGCCCCTGGGGCTGCATGAACCCACCCATAACCCCGAAACAGGCGTACAGTTCTTCCTTAGGATCGCCTCTAGTTCTGCCCTCAAGCGGGGTTGTGACCAGCCCGGGGATGATCGTGTGATAAGGGCGTTTTCCGGGTTCGAGCGCATTGGGGTGGGCAGGGTCCAGGCGGAAGTTTGCGCCGCGGTTCTGTAAGCTGAATCCCCAGCCAGACGGCACAATGCCGGTGCCGAAGCCCATATAGTTACTGTTGATGAAAGAACAGGCGTTGCCAGCCCCATCCATAACGCTCAGGTATACCGTATCTGATGAAGCAAAAGGGCTGCCTTTAACCTGGTCAAGGGTGGCTCTTTCCCGGTCGATCAATTTGCGTCTCTGTTCTGCGTAATCTTTTGAAAGCAGGGCTTCGACCGGCGCCGGATTAAATTCCGGATCGGCGATGTACCCGCACGCATCTGCAAAAGCCAGCCGCATCGCTTCTATCTCAAGGTGGAGCCGGGAGGCGGAAAGCGGTTCGAGCGAACCCAGGTCAAAGCCTTCCAGGATGTTGAGCGCCAGCAGGGCTGCCAGCCCTTGCCCGTTGGGGGGGCATTCCCAGACCCGCAGCCCGCGGTAGATGGTGCTGATTGGCGTCACCCATGCGCTGCGGTGGGCGCCAAGGTCTTCTTCACTCAGGCAGCCGCCCGCTGTCCGGACCACATTCACAACTGCGCGCCCGATCTCCCCGCTGTAAAACCCGTTTTTTCCCTCCCTGGCGATGACTTTGAAGGAGCGCGCCAGGCCGGGGTTTCTGAACAACTGGCCCGCCCGGGGGGGCTTCCCATTGACTGTCAATTCAAGGCCTCCCGGAGCTGTCCGGAGTTGTTTTTCAAACCCTTTTTCCCAGAAGTGGGCGGTCACCGGTGAGACCGGAAAACCGTTTTCAGCCAGGCGGATCGCCGGGCTCAGCACCTCAGCCATGGACAGGGTCCCGAAGCGTTCAACCAGGTCGCACCAGCCGGCCGGTGCGCCCGGGACTGTGATCGTGTAGGGATGGAATGGTGGCAGTTCCCGGCCCAGGCCTTCCCGGCGCAGGCGCTCTATTGTCAAGTCTTGCGGGGCGCGGCCGGAACCATTGAGGGCGTGGACACTGCCGGAATCGGCCTGATAATAAAGGGCAAAACAATCCCCGCCCAGTCCGGTTGAGGTGGGCTCGGTGACATTCAGGGCTGCAGCTGTCGCAACGGCCGCGTCAGCGGCATTCCCGCCGCCTGACAGGATCTCGAGCCCGGCCGCGACCGCCAGCGGTTGGGAGGTCGCAACCATGCCGCGCGTCCCGTAAACCGGTGAACGTGCGCTATTATTCGAGCTATAGGACTTCAATTCCAGCGCCTTCGATTACCTCCCCGACCAGCCACAGTTCCTGCCCTGCCGCTGACCCTGCCTGGAGCATATCATTCAGCCGGTCTGCAGGGACGGAAATCAGCAAACCGCCGCTGGTCTGGGCGTCAAACAGCAGCATCCTGGAGGGCTCATCAATTTTGGAGGCAAAATCCACATATTCAGCATAATAAAGCCGGTTATCAATGGATCCCCCAGGAAATACCCAATCCTTTGCATACCCAGCTGCACCGGAAAGAAAGGGAATGCTTTCAAAGTCGAAACGGAATCTGACCCCAGAGGCGGACGCCATTTCATAAGCGTGACCCAGCAGGCTGAAACCGGTGATGTCAGTACCCGAGCGGACTCTAAACCGGCTGGCGAGTTCCGAGGCGGTTTTGTTCAGGCGTTTCATCCAACCAACGGCATTCTCCAGATATTCGGCTTGAACAATCCCGCGCTTGAGCGCAGTGGAGATCGTCCCGGTTCCGATTGGTTTGCTGAGTACCAGCCTTTCCCCGGGTGCGGCGTTCATTTTTGTAATGATTTTGTCCGGTTCGACAAAACCAAGCACGATCAGGCCGTATTTCGGTTCTTTGTCCTGGATTGTGTGACCGCCGGCGAGCACAACGCCGGCCTCCTGAGCCTTTTCTGCGCCGCCGCGCAAAATCTCAGCGCTGATCTCGCCGGGGAGGTCCGGAGGCAGGGCGGCGATATTCAAGGCCAGGAAGGGCTGCCCGCCCATGGCGTAAACGTCTGACAAAGCGTTGGCAGCCGCGATCGCGCCGTAGTCATAGGGGTCATCCACAAGCGGGGTGAAGAAATCCGTGGTCGCAACCAGGGCGCGATCGTCGTCGATCCGCCAGACCGCGGCGTCGTCGCTTTCACCCAGGCCGACCAACAAATCGGGGTAGTCTGCAGATTGGTATATCTCTTTCAGCGGGCGCAGCACCTGCGCCAGAGCTTCAGCGCTCAGTTTCGAAGCTCAACCGGCGCAATCCGAAAGACTGGTCAGGCGGATCATTTTCCCGGAAGGGGATTTGGTTCCGTTGTCATCCATTTTTCACCATTTACGGGTCAAATTATAAACCCAAACACCTATATGATAAAAACGGCTTGGTTGAAGGAAAAAAGGATGTGTGTTAATATCCCCAATCATGAAGATTCTGGCATTCTTTGCGCATCCGGATGATGAAACCATGCTCTCTGGGGGAGCGCTTGCTATCCTGGCTCAATCGGGGATAGAGGTTCATTACTTAATTGCGACAAGAGGCGAAGGGGGCGAGAGAGGCGAACCGCCTCAATGCGAGCCAGAGCAACTCGGGGAACTGCGTGAAAGAGAAGTTGCCTGCGCGGTTGAGAATCTGGGCGGTAGCAGCCTGGCTAACCTGGGTTATCCCGACCCGGTTGTTGGACCTAGCCAGGTACTGTATCCGTTCACAACCGACCTGGCGCGTTTAGCCGCTCAGGTCACCGGCCAGGTAAAAAGGGTGCAGGCGGATGTCTTAATTTCACACGGCACAAACGGCGAGTACGGTCACCCGGCGCACCTGCTCTGCAATAAGGCCGCTCGCCTGGCGGCCGCCTCCCACAAGGGCCATCCTTTCTGGCTGTATACAGTCGCCGCCGCATACCCGGGCCACCCCAAACCGCGTATCCTGAACCGGTCTGATCCGGCTCACCTTGTAATTAATGTCCGGACGGTTCTATATAGAAAAATTCAGGCTGCCTTGTGCCATAAAACCCAGCAGGCTTTATTCATCAGGCGCGCTTCAATCGAGGCGGGGCGCAGGCTGAAAGTGCCGGAAGTTATTTTAAAGGAGGAGAGTTTGCACCGGGCTTACCCGGCGAAGGGAGGTGCGGGGGGTGATCCGCTGGAGGAGTTTTTATCAGCCTGGGCAATCCGCCAGCCAATTAACTTTCAATCCAGATCGTAACAGGCCCATCGTTTGCGATTTCGACCAGCATATGAGCGCCAAACTCTCCCGTTCGGGTCGGCACTCCTCTGGACTGCAGCTGAGCTACAAATTTTTCAACTATTGGTGCGGCAATCTCAGGCGAGGCGGCATCGGTAAATGAAGGTCGCCTGCCTTTGCGAGTATCGGCATAAAGCGTAAATTGAGATACAACCAGGGCCTCGCCCCCAGCATCCAGGATTGAGCGGTTGATTTTGCCAGCCTGGTCTTCGAAAATCCTCAGGTTTGCGATCTTATCAACAAGGTACTTGACCTGTTTGTCATTATCCGCGGGTCCGACCCCCAGCAGGATAACCAGGCCGGATCCGATCTCTGCGACAGACCGGCTTGCGACAGTGACCCGCCCCCATAGTACTCGCTGGATTAATGCCCGCATTTAAGCAAAACCGGATGCGGCATGGTAATGAGCGAGGCAACAAAATTCTGTTTTTGAGTTCAAGATGGTGGCAGGGGCAGGCCGATGGCCTCTTTCACTTGCCGGATAGTCTCTCTGGCGATCAGGCTGGCCCGTTTCTGTCCGTCGCTGAGAATATCCCACACCAAACCGGGGTCCTGCGCCAGTTCCGCCCGCTTCTCCCGGAAAGGTTCCAGGTGGGCATTCAGGCTGCCGGCGAATAAACGTTTGCAGTCAACGCAGCCAATTTCAGCCCGGCGGCATTCAAAGTTGATTTTTTCGACTTCAACTTCGGATGTGAAGATCTTATGCATTGAAAAAACGTTGCAGACATCCGGGTCTCCCGGATCAGATCTGCGCTTGCGTTGGGGGTCTGTCACCATCATCATCACCCTGCGGGTGGTCTCTTCGGGGGTTGCAGCCAGTTCAATGTGATTATCCAGGCTCTTGCTCATTTTTTGCATGCCATCGATGCCGAGCACTTTGGGTACCTCAGTCGCTTTCATCCGGGGTTCGACCAGTACATTCGTGTTGTAGCGGTGGTGGAACGAGCGAACCACCTCGCGGGCAAACTCGAGATGGGGAGCCTGGTCGACGCCGACCGGCACGGTATCGGCTTTATATAATGCAATGTCAGCCGCCATCAGGACCGGGTATCCAACCAGCCCGTAGTTGATGTTCTGGGGCTGCATGCGGACCTTATCCTTGAATGTCGGCAGGTCGGTCAACTTGCCAAGCGGTGTGACCATTGAGAAGAAAATATGCAGTTCGGTGACTTCCGGAACCTGGGATTGGATGAAGACAATCGTCTCTTCCGGCCGGATGCCAGCTGCCAGCCAGTCGAGAGCCATCTCATACGTGTTCTGGTTAAGATCCTCAGTGGTTTTAACGGTTGTCAGGGCGTGAATATCGACAATGCAGTACACACAGTCATATTCATCCTGCAGGGCGACATAATTTTTAATCGCGCCCAGATAATTCCCCAGGTGCTGTTTGCCGGTTGGTCTGGCTCCGGAGAACACCCTGCCTTTCTTCTTATTGGTCATGCGTGCTCCTTGAGATAATTGCGCACCAGTTTGTTGATCTCGCCTTTATCAACATGGCGGTTTGTCCCCAGTTTCGAATACAAAAGGTCGCCGTTAACCGAAAATTCAAACCGGCCTCCATCTGAAGGAACCAGGGTGAACGAGTCTGTTTTGAATTCGAATTCACTCAACACATCGGCCATCACACTGACAGCTCTATCAGTGTAATGTCAAGCAGCGCAGTAGACCAGTTCAATTTTCATTAACATGATTTTTCTCCTTTAATCGCGGTGTTAAAGAATAAACCCGTCGGTGATGCGACGGGATTTGGAGCCAGCTTCACTACAAATTCGGAAGTTATTTGATGTTTTTGGACAGTAAAAATCAATGACCGCGCTTGATAAAGCGCATACAAACTTCCGGTCTGAGCCTGGTAACGGCGGCGATTCCGGCCCGGGATACTTGCCCATTCCTGGAGAATACGACAGTCAGAAATTGATGGGGGTTCACCCTGCAGCTCAGAGATCCATTCAACGCTGTCGTAAGGGTGGATCTTTCACCATCGTCCACTCTCTGTACCTCCGTTTCGGCGCTTACTCGTCCTCTTCAAGGCTTTTTTTCGTTGAAATTGTAAGTGTAGTATATCACAATATAAACGGACAGCGGTGATGGTCGCCAGCAGGCAGACGGGGGATTCAATCAGGTTTAATTTACGATTTCCCAGCTGATCAGGGTCTGCCGAAGCTCTGATTTGCTGTGCAGGTCGAACTTGTCGAGAATGTTTCGAACGTGAATTTTTACCGTCTCGCGTGAAATACCGAGTTTCTCCGCAATCTGGGGGTTGGTGATCAACCTGCTGCCGTTCTCCTGGCAGATAAGTCTGGCGATCTCCCGTTCGCGCGGGGTCAGTTTTTTCCAGGAAGACCACGGAGAAAGTCTGGCGGTTCGGTTAATCACATATGCGAATGCATCATCCATAAACGATTTACTCCTGAACCAAATAATGAATAAAAACCTGCGCAAATTAGCGCCCATTAATAAAATTCTTAACCTGGCAGGTAAAAATCCGCCTGGCTGATTATTTTGTTGCAAGGTTTGTACCTCTCACCTTCCCGGTCTGTTCCAGCGGCCATTGATTATGCTAGAATCTTATATGGGACGACCGGTAATTGTTTTTGTTGGATAAAGGATCGTAAAGGATCCAAAAATTTCAGCTGGCAGGGTTTTTGGAAACAGGATATAAAAAGGGAGAAAAATATGAAAGAGCAGTTAGACACCCGCCCTTCAGCCATCGCCGGCCAATGGTATTCTTCGGATTCCCGGGTTCTGGCGGGTGAAGTGGATAGATATATTAACAAGGCGAAGACGCCGGAGTTGGACGGGGAAGTGCTGGCTGTGGTAGCGCCGCACGCCGGGCACCAGTACTCAGGCCAGGTCGCCGGGCACGCATTTGCCATTCTGAAGGGTTTAACCCCGGAGGTGGTGGTAGTGGTTTCGCCGATGCACCAGCCCTATTATGAAAAACTGCTGACGACCGGACATGCGGCATACGAGACCCCATTGGGGATTATTCCGGTTGAGAAAAAAGCCCTCATGGAATTGAGCGCCAGCCTGGAGAAAACCTCTGGGATCAGGATTACTCCCATCTCCAGGGACAGCGAGCATTCTCTTGAAATTGAACTGCCGTTCCTGCAGCGTGCGCTGGGCAAGCCGTTCCGGATTCTGCCGGTGATGGTGCGAGACCAGAGCGCGCAGGTGGCGCAAGCGCTGGGATCCGGGCTGGCGGACCTGTTCCGGGGAAGCGGCGCGTTAGCCGGTTCGCGCCCTTTGCTAGTCGCCAGCACTGACCTGTCACATTTTTACACCCAATCCCAGGCGAACGCCCTGGACCAGAAAATGCTGGATGCGATCCAATCTTTTGATCCTGAACAGGTTATCAGGCTGGATGAAAGCGGGCAGGGTTTCGCCTGCGGCAGAGGGGCGGTGGCGGCGGTATTGTGGGCGTCAAAAGCGCTGGGTGCGGATAAGGTCCACATTCTGGACTATGCAACCTCCGGAGACGTAAGCGGGGATTATTCAAGTGTGGTGGGTTACGGGTCAGCAGCAGTAACCCGTAAGAAGGACCATTAATAAATATAAAGCAGGTGATATGGAAGGAACAATTGCGCTCGATATTCTTGGTTTATTTGCCCTAGGGATTCTGGTGCTCTCCAATGCTTTCTTTGTGGCAGCGGAATTTTCACTGGTCAGTGTGCGCAGAACCCGGATAGCAGAACTTGTTGAAAACGGGAACACTGCAGCGGCTTCTGTGCAGCAGGCGATCAACAATCCCGACCGGGTGATCGCCGCTACCCAGCTGGGGATAACCCTCTCCAGCCTGGCGCTGGGTTGGATTGGCGAACCTGCCCTCAGCCATTTGCTTGATCCGCTGGTTTCGCTTTTACCAGACCGGTTTCAATCCGGGTTTTCCCACGGACTCTCCGCAGCGATCGCATTCACGATCATTACTTTTTTGCATGTGGTGGTCGGGGAGTTAATGCCGAAATCAATCGCTTTACAGGACCCGGAAGGCACCTCCCTTGTCGTGGCCCGCCCTACGTTGTTTACAGAGAAGGTTTTTAAACCCGCCATCTGGGCATTAAACGGCACCGGGAATTGGCTGCTTCGTTTAATAGGAATCCAACCCGCCGAAGGTCACAATCTTGTTCACTCCGTTGAAGAACTCAGGATGCTTGTAACCGCGAGCATGGAGGAGGGCGTTTTCCTGCAGGACGAAGGGGAAATGCTGCACGCGCTGTTTGATTTTGGCAGGCTGGTTGTCCGCCAGGTGATGATTCCACGAACGGAAATGATCGCGGTGGAAGCGGATGTAAACCTGCAAGAAGTCATTGACCTGGTTGTGAAGTCCACCTTCACAAAATTTCCAGTCTACGATGACGACCTGGACAATATCATTGGCATATTGCATATCAAAGACCTGTTGAACGCGCTGAGATCGGACCAGGCCGGAAGCTGGACCGGGCGTGATTTTTTGCGAGAAGCGCTGTTTGTCCCTGAGACGATTTCGGTCAACATGCTCCTGCGTCACTTTCGTGATAACCGCCAGCATATCGCAATTGTTCTGGACGAATACGGCGGGACAGCCGGGCTTGTGACCCTGGAGGATCTGGTGGAGGAAATCCTGGGCGAGGTCAGCGATCCATTTGATGTCGTCACCCCCGAAATCCAGGCCCAGCCGGATGGGTCGTTTTTGATCGATGGGCGGGCGCGGCTTGAGGAGGTTAACGAACATCTTGAACTGGCATTGAGCGAACCGAATTATGACACGATCGCCGGATATATCATGGGGAAATTAGGCCGTATGCCGCAACTGTATGATGAGGTAAAAGGAAAGAATGTACGCATGCGGGTGGAAAAAATGGACGGTATGCGAATTGATAAGATATTGCTCTGGATTCTGGGAGAGAAACCAGGCAAATAATAATCCCTTTATCTCCCTGAGGCGATAACGGGAAGCATGCGGGTTCAGCCCAACGGAATCGAGTAATTTATTAGCTAATGACAGTTTATGTTGAAATAGCCGTCAATATCCCGCAGGTGACGGGTGCATTTCATTATCATTTGCCAGCCGGGCTGGAAGGCGTGGTCCAGGCAGGCCATCTGGTGGTTGTGCCCTTTGGAAGACAGCGTGTCCAGGGAGTGGTTCTGCGGCAGATCGACCAGCCTGAAGTATCCGAAACGCGCGCGGTGATTGAGCTGGTAGACCCGGATGCGGTCCTGACCCAGGCTCAGCTTAAACTGGCGAGATACCTCTCAGACCAGTTTTTGGCACCGGTCGCATCCTGTGTGGCGTTGATGCTGCCCCCGGGGCTCTCCCAACATGCGGACGTGATTTATTCAGTGCAGGCCCAGGACTTTAGAAAATTGACCCGCAGCCAGGAGCAGTTGCTGAACTTACTCGAACGCAGGGGGGCCCTGCGGGGGTCGCAGATCGACCATCATTTAAAACACACCAACTGGAGGGCGAGCGCTCGTTCGCTGGCCAAAAAAGGGTTGATCGTCACCCATTCAACATTACCCCCGCCGAAGGTCAGGCCAAAAAGAGTCCGTACCGTCCGGCTTACATGCTCCCCCCAGCAAGCTGTTGACGCTATGCCCGGCTTGGCAAAAGAGGGCACAATAACTCTTCAGCGCAGGCAGGCAGCCCTGCGGTTTATCATCCGGGAAGCAGGTCCTGTAGATGTATCCAGAGTGTATTCCAGCAGCGAGGCGAATCTGGCTGACCTGCGGAAATTAGAAAAGCTCGGCCTGATTGCGATCGGAGAGCAGCAAGTCTGGCGTGATCCCTTGGATAGTTATTTGTTTGTGCCGGATGAGCCACCGCAGCTAACCGCAGACCAGGGTAAAGTATGGGTTGAAATTGAAGCGAGCCTGCGCGCTGCGTACGCTGGAGTTGAGACGAAACCGCTGCTGCTGCACGGAGTCACCGGGTCCGGCAAGACGGAGATTTACCTGAAAGCCGTCGAACAGGTGGTCGAGGCGGGCAGGCAGGCTATTGTACTGGTTCCGGAGATCTCGCTTACACCCCAAACAGTTAAACGGTTTCTGAACCGGTTTCCGGGACTGGTAGGTTTGATCCATTCCCGTTTGTCAGCGGGAGAACGATATGATACTTGGCGCAGGGTGCGGATCGGAGAACTGAAAATTGTGGTCGGCCCGCGCAGCGCACTTTTTGTTCCCTTCTTAAACCCCGGGGTAATTATCCTGGATGAATGCCACGACGATTCCTATTACCAATCAGAACCGCTTCCGTATTACCAGACCAGGCTAGCAGCGGTAGAATACGCTGGATACTGCGGCGCAGTCTGCCTGATGGGATCGGCCACTCCCAATGTCTCCAGCATTCAAGCCTGCCAAAAAGGCGATTGGTTTTATCTTGAACTACCCAGGCGTATTCTGGCTCACAGGGCGGCTGTAACTTCCCAGCTTGAAAGACTTGGTAAAACGGGCAGCCATTTTTACCCGCTGGAAGGCCAGGCGCAGGCCGCTGACCTGCCGCATGTATCGGTTGTTGATATGCGCCAGGAGTTAAGACAGGGCAACCGCTCGATATTCAGCCGGGAGCTGTCCGCTTCCCTTGAACGGGTGATTTCAGCCGGTCAGCAGGCGATTCTGTTCCTCAACCGGCGCGGGTCAGCCACTTATGTTTTCTGCCGCGACTGCGGTTTTTCACTGAAATGCCCTCGCTGCGATACACCGCTGATTTTTCATACTGCCGGGAAGGAAAATCTGGTCTGCCACCGCTGCGGTTATCGGCGGAATATGCCCCGCAGGTGCCCCCAGTGCGGGAGCGCCAGGATCCGCCAATACGGGACTGGCACCCAGAAGGTGGAGGTTGAAGTTCAGAGACTTTTTCCCGGAGCGCTAACTATTCGCTGGGACCACGAAACCACCCGAAAAAAAGGTGCCCACGAATTTATCCTGGAAGAATTTATCAGCCGGAGGGCAAATATCCTGATTGGGACCCAGATGCTTGCCAAAGGCCTGGACCTGCCGTTTGTCACCCTGGTGGGAATCATCCTTGCGGATGTTGGTTTAAACCTGCCTGATTACCGGGCGGGCGAGCGGACCTTCCAGGTGCTCACCCAGGTGTCAGGCCGGGCGGGAAGGAGTCCGCTCGGGGGAGAGGTCATCCTGCAGACATTTCAACCGGGACATTATGTAATCCAGGCGGCTTCACAACATGATTACGAACAATTCTCCAGGCAGGAATTGGAGTACAGGCGCAGTCTAGCCTACCCGCCATTCACCAACCTGGTGAGAATGGAATTTCGCCACAATAATTTTGAAGTAGCCAAGGGAGAATCCGGGCGAATGGCCGCTGCTTTACAGAGGTTAATTGAAACGGAAGGTCGCCGGGCTACCAGCCTGATTGGACCGGCGCCCTGTTTCTTCTCCAGGATCGGCGGCCGATACCGCTGGCAGATAATTCTAAAGGGTCCGGACCCGGTTTCGCTTTTGAAAGGCGGCGGTTTTGGCGCCTGGAAGATCGAATTGAACCCGCCTTCACTGTTGTGAAGCTGTCCCCTGGTTGTAACAGGGGGATAGATTCAAACACCAAGAGGACTGTTCTCTTGCTATAATTACGGGAATACTTTTTTGGGCGCAATGAGGTTTTGCCAGCTTAAACCGGCGGGGCATCGGGAGTTATGCCCCAGATGAATTGACAGCAGGAGTTCACCATGCAGCCTTTACGAAACGAGGTTATATCATGGGATGATGTGGACAAGCTGATTGACCACCTGGTTCCCCAATTCGAGCAGGAATTTGAAGCGATGGTTATGATCACACGCGGCGGGATAATACCCGGCGGGATGCTGGCTGAATCGATGGGTATTACCCATATCCTGACCGCTGCAGTAGATTTTCCAGCTCAAATGGAAAAAGAAAGAGGCAAGTTAATGGCCTGGCCCGAATTTATCCAGTTTCCAGGAGAGGATGTGCTGCGGGCTCGCAAGACCCTGGTTGTCGATGATGTTTGGGGATCAGGCAGGACGATAACATCCGTAAAAATCAAAGTATCCGCGGCGGGAGGCTTTCCATACACCTGCGTACTGCACTTCAATCCTTACCGCAACCTGTTTAGCTCAGCCCGGCCGGATTATTATGCCGCTATCACCGACGCCCATATTATTTATCCCTGGGAGATCGACCGCGGCCCCGACAGGGTTAAACTGGGCGAATTTTGAGGGCAGATTTTCGTGTTTTACTTGCCGGGTATTCCGAAATTCGATTTCTACCTGAAAACAATGTGATTTACAGGGTCGATATCGCTGAAGCGAGGTTGCGCCTGAATTCCGGCTGGACGAATTTCGCCCAGGCTTCAGGGAAAGTTGACAGCAGCCTGTCGCGTTCTTCAATTTTATATACAAGGTAAGATTCAATACCCTCCAGGGGTATCCCCTCTTTTTTAATAGCCTTATTACCCAGAAACTTTCCCAGGAGTTCAATCGCGACCTGGGCATCTACCAGATCGCCGAGGTGGTCCTGCATTTGTTTAAACTGGTCGATTAATTCTTTTGATTCCGGGCCCAGGACCTCCCGGAAGTACTCGACCGTGTAGCGCAATTTCTTAATTTCCAGGCGGAGCGCGTGGAGAAGGTCTAAGTCAGCATCTTCAATAAAGGGGTCGAATGAGCGCACGACCGCCAGCCGCTCGTAGATCAGAACAGGAGCCAGCTCGGTGACCGTCCTTGGAAAGGGGATATCCGTTCGCATCTTGCGGACACCCGCCCCAGGCGTCTTGAGAAAGATATTGAATTTGCGCTTGAAGTCAGAGTAGTCTTCGCTGTCCAGATACTCAAGCATCTCGGCGCGAGCAGACTGGCGCTGGTTGCGCCAGGATTCCAGGAGTGGGTCCAGATCCGATTTTGCCTCATCGGGCAGTGAATCCAGGTAAACCTGGGATTTCTCCATAAAAACATCCAGGTCCCTGACACTGCCAAGTTTGCGTCCGGTCGACCTGAGCCCTTTTAAATGGGGTTTTAAGGAGCCGGGTTTAAAAGCGGTTGCGAATACTTCAAAAGCCGCCCGCAGGCGCCGGGTGGCAACCCGCATATCATGAAGCCCTTCGATGTCTTCCCCTAATCTTGTGGCTTCTTCGTGGCTGAGCATCGCTGCGAACTGGTAGCTCATAATTTTACGTCCGGCTTCAGCAAGCTGGTCGCCTGATTCGACCCCGGGATTTTCCATCGGTTTCGGAAAGGGCACCATTTTGGTTGCGGCTTCCTCCACTTCCATCACCTTTATCTTTGGAAAACCGATCTTGAACCACAATCTGGCGCTCTGCTGGGCTTCTGCTGCATCAGCCGTCGCCTCAGGTCCTTCCACGACTATCCAGATTCCATTTCTGGACGATTCAATATGGATAATGCTGGTGCTCTGGGTGCCGCAGAAGTTCAAGCCCTCCGCTATACAAAGAAGGGCGCTGATTGTCTGAGCTTCACGCTGTTGAATTGGGGAGAGATTCAGATTATTCAAATCCTTGCGTTTAACATTCCCCTGCTGGATGGCGATAACCGCAGCGAGCACATTCAATTCATCCCGCGATAGTTCCTGGTCTATATTTTCAGATACAAACAGCTTGATGTCTTTGAACGGGTTTTTCTTCTTGCCTGGAAGCGGGCTGTCGAATAAAAGGCAGGCATATCCCAGGATTACCCGGGAGCTGTCCTCCAATTCGTGAAGAGGCCTTGTGCGCTCAAAAAGGGTTAGAGCCTGTTCTTTTATATATTCGTTGTTTGGCGAGCTTGGTATTGTTGGCTCCCGATACACTAATTCCTGAGTTACAGCGGATACATCTTCCTGGGGTGCTGAGCTCTCAGGACTTTGGGTAGCCTCTTCAAATTCCTCTTGGGAGTTTATTTTATCTTCATCCATGGCTCTTTGGTCAATTCCTTCCCGGATAAGCTATTCTTTTAGTTGTGGCCAACTTTTATTATATATTGTTTCTGGATCGAATTGAAGAAAATTAAGGAAATCGAATAGTTAAAGAAAACCGGATTTTGTTTCATTCCCCGTAAGTTTTTCTGTGCCAGTCGATCAACCAGGTCTGGACATCCAACGGCGTCTCACCATCTTTCGGATTGATAAAGGTGTAAGTCCCATCCGGATTCATACTGCGCACCTTCCGGTTGGCGATAAAGTAAGCGTCCAGCACTTCGGAATGCAGGTAATGAATAAGGCGCGCATCCTGGACCGGGAAGAGTACCTCAACCCGGCGGTTGATATTGCGCGGCATCAAGTCCGCGCTGCCCAGGTAAATTTGCGGCTCTCCGCCGTTGCGGAAATAATAAATGCGGCTGTGTTCCAGAAAGCGGCCGACCACACTGGTCACCCGAATATTATCGCTAATCCCCCTGACTCCCGGTCTAAGGCAGCAGATGCCGCGTACGATCAGATCAATTTTTACTCCAGCCTGAGAGGCTGTATAAAGATTGCGGATAATGCGTGGATCCACCAGGGCGTTCATCTTAAAAATCAGGTGCCCTTCCTCTCCGTTTCTGGTGTGCAGGATCTCGCGTTCGATCAACCATTCCATCTTTTCACGCAGGTTTATCGGGGCGACCAGCAGTTTGCGGTATTCCTGCTTGGCAGAATAACCGGTGAGGTAGTTGAACAGGTCGGTCGCATCCGCTCCTATGTCCTCGTCACAGGTGAACATGCCAATGTCTTCATAAAGCTGGGCAGTGATGGCGTTGTAGTTGCCGGTCGCCAAGTGGACATATCGGCGGATATGCTCTCCTTCTTTGCGGATAACCAGGGCGATTTTTGAATGCGTTTTTAATCCCAGCAACCCGTAAATAACATGGACACCCTCTTTCTCCAGCATCCTGGCCCACCCGATATTGCTCTCTTCGTCAAAGCGGGCTTTTAACTCGACCAGAACCGCGACCTGCTTGCCATGCTCGCGCGCTTCCATTAATGTTTTGACGACCGGCGAGTTGCTGCCAACCCGGTAAAGGGTCTGCTTGATCGCCAGCACATTGGGATCGCGGGAAGCGGTTTTCAGGTAGTCAACAACCGGTTGGAAGGAATGGTAGGGGTGGTGGACCAGGATATCTTCGCGGCGCATCGTCAAAAAAATATTACTGTCATGAAGTTCGTGTCTCAAAAGGGGTTGGATTACCTGTTTTAATGGAGGATCCTTTAAATCGTACCGGTCTATTTTGTGCAGGATTATCAAGCCGCCCAGACCCAGATGGCCATTAAGATTGTAGATATCGTTGCGGTCGATGGCGAGGTTTTCAATCAGGATCTCGCGTACATGGGAGGGCATGGCGTCGTTAAATGCAAGGCGCACCACTGAGCCAAATCGCCGCTGGCGGACGCTTTGCTCCATGGTCTCCAGTAAGTCGGAGGCTTCCAGTTCCTGGATAACCATATCCGCATCGCGCGTGACCCGGAACGGGTGCGATTCAACGATCTCCATACCCGGAAAGAGTTTTTCCAGGTTTGCAGCGATCAGCTCTTCCAGCCAGATGAAGTAGTGGTTAAACGGCGTGGTGCCATTTTTTCTAACCGCTCCAGAGGATCTTTTTATGGGAATCAGGCGCGGCAGGCTGGTCGGCATTTTTATCCGGGCGAAATGTTCCTGCCCGGATTCATCCCGGATCACAACCGCCAGGTTTAAACTGAGATTGGATATATGCGGAAATGGGTGACCCGGATCAAAGGCAAGAGGGGTCAGGACAGGAAAAATGACCTCCTCAAAATAAGTATCGACATTTTCCCTCTGGCGGCTGCTCAGCGCATTATAGTCCAGCAGGTGGATCCCGTTTTCATCGAGCTGCGGGATGAGTTTTTCCTGCAGACATACTCTGGCTTCAATCATCAAGTCCAGCGCAACCCTGCGGATTTCAGCCAGCTGTTGTGCTGGAGTCATCCCGTCAGCCGGGACGTCGATAACACCGGCCGCAATCTGCTTTTTTAACCCGGCCACCCGGACCATAAAGAATTCATCCAGATTGGATCCCAGAATTGAAATGAACTTCACTCTCTCCAGCAGAGAGTTGCTCTCATCCTGGGCTTCCTGCAGCACCCGGCGCTGGAATTCGAGCAGTCCCAGCTCGCGGTTCACATAAAGCTGGGGGTCCATCAGGTCTGGCAAGTCGCTGGTCTCAATTTGATCAACAGTTATTTCGCTCATGCGTGCTTCCAACAAGAACTTTCTCGATTGTCAAAGATAGGGAGAAATTTCTTTTACTTTTTCTCCTTCTTTTTCTTTTCAGCGCTTTTCAGGTTGCGTTTTTCTCTTTTGAACGGGTCGGTTTCGAGTTCAATGGTAAATTTGTCGACGATGGTTCTCAGAATCTTTATGCGGGCATAATATTTTGAATCGCCCTCGACCACAGTCCAGGGCGCGGTGATCGTGCTGGTTTTAAGCAGCATCTCATTGACCGCGGCTTCATACTGATCCCATTTTTCCCGGTTGCGCCAATCTTCATCGGTAAGCTTCCAGGCTTTAAGTTTGTCCACATTGCGGGCTTCAAACCGCCTCAGTTGTTCTTCCTTGCTGATTTGCAGCCAGAATTTAAACAGGATTGTCCCAAAGTCGACAAGCTGGCGTTCAAAATAGTTGATCTCGCGGTAGGCGCGTTTCCATTCCTTTTCGGTGCAGAAACCTTCGATTCTTTCGACCATCACCCGCCCGTACCAGCTGCGGTCAAATATGGCGATTTGACCGGTCTCCGGCAGCCGGCGCCAGAAACGCCACAGGTAATGGCGCACAGCCGAATCGCCTTTTGGAGCCGCAATCGGGTATACCACAAAACCACGCGGGTCAATTTTCTCCGTAATCCTGCGGATCGCGCCGCCCTTACCGGCCGCATCCCATCCTTCGAACACGATTATCACCGGACGCTCCTGGACATATACCTGGTAAGCCAGTTCGTGCAGGGCGACCTGATACTTGATCAGTGAGGTTTTATATTCTTCATGCTCCAGAGCTGGCGAGAGGTCGATTGTTTGCAGCATTTTATTCTCCGGATATCACTTCAGCTTGCTCTTCTTCCACCCTCCATTCTGGCTGGGAAGCATGTTCTTCGGAAACCGGCGTGGTTTTTGGCGTTGGTTCTAAGGGTTCGGATTCCAATCCGAGAGCAGGTTCGAGGGTGTTTATCACTGTTTTATAAATTTTGACCCAGGTATGGCGGCGATCGGTCGCCTCCACGATAGTCCAGGGGCCCCATTCAGTTTCGGTTCTCTCAAAAGCCTCTTCGTATGCCAGGGTCCACTCGTCATAATTGCGGTGGTGCTCCCAGTCCTCGGCTGTGACATGCCAGGCGGTCAGGGGGTCTTTGGTCAATTTTTTGAATCGGCGTTTCTGTTCCTCTCTGCTGATGTGCAGGAAAAATTTGATGATCAGGTACCCGTCGTCGGCCAGCGTGCGTTCGAAGTCAACGATATCCCGGTAAGCCCGGCGCCATTCCCGTTCCGGTATGAGGTTCTCAACCCTTTCAACCAGAACACGCCCATACCACGAGCGGTCGAAAATCACCCATTCACCCAGCCTGGGTATTTTCAACCAGAAACGCCATAACCAGGGCCTTTTTTTCTCATACGTGCGGGCAGCCCTGATGGGATAGAGTTTGTAGCCGCGCGGGTCGAGATGCTGGGTCAGTTTCTGGATGGAAGTCCCTTTCCCGGCGGCATCCCATCCTTCAAACAGGATAATCACCGGTATATTCGCGTCCCAGGACAATTTCTGGATCGTATAAAGGCGGTTAGCAAGCGTTGGCATGATTTGTTTGTAGGTCGCCTTCTCGATCTTCTGGTTCAGATCAATTTTGTCCAGCATGAATAGCTTTTCCTTTTAAATCGAACGGGTAATTTTTTAAATGTATATTTTCGCGTAAAGCGGGCGTTTTGTAAATAACCCATTAATTGGACGGTTTATTATTGTAACTGATTAACCGAATATCCCCCTTGAATAAACGCTTATATAAGCCAGATTAACCGTTTGAGCTGGGTGGGTGGGGGAGGCCCACATTCTTTGATACTGGGAACACCGGATTTTTTCAGTGAGAAATTCCGAAGCGTTGGCGCTACTGGATTTCGATGCCCCTTTCAAGCGGGTCCATTAATGCAATCAATCCAATCGCCCCGATGTCCGCAAAGAGCAGCGGGGCCAGGAAAGGGGCACCCCGGATGAAACGTTCTCCGACAATAACCCCGCTGGCGGTCAGGTTTTCAGCGATATGCAGTCCCAGGCCGGTGACGCCTACTGTAATCATCGCCAGCATGGCTGCTGTGAAGGTAAAAATGTCGCTGCGGGAGGGGTTTTCAAGGGCGCCGAGAACAACCGCCACTAAAGTGGCGAATACGCCAATTCCGGTTGGGACCCACAGCCAGGGATTTAAAAAATCTGTCCGGGCGTGATCGAGTACGCTGCTGATGACTGTCGCCAGGGATGCCATCCCGGTGATGAAGAAATATGCCCTGGTTTTACTGTATGGAAGGGAGATAATCCTGCCGCCGAGCAGAGCCAGGATCCCGCTGTCGGGCGGATTCTCAACCCAGGCTGCGCTGAGGCCCAGCAAGCCCACCAGCGAGAAGGTAAGCGGGCCGAGGACCGGCGGCGCCCAGACAAGCAGCGGCACAGAAAACTGGCTGCCAGGATCCGCATAGGGCAGGATCGCCCGGACTGTGTGAAAATAAGCTCCCAGCAGGCCGACCAGGATGCTGGCAAGGAATACAGTGGTGGCGATCACAGTCGCCAGCGGGCGGTTGCGCACAGCCAGCAGACCTGCCAGCAGCAGCAAAATTCCGGCGGTTGGCCCGAAAATTATCGGAATCCATTCATATGGAACGATGCTTCCGCTGATCAGGTGGGCGATGAGTGTTTCCAGCCCGAGCAGCAGTAAATTGAGGGCAGCCATTAACAGCATCATCTGGTCGCGGGTGAGCGGTATTTTTCTCTCTCTCACCCGGGGGAACATAACTGCGAGCGGGTACATAATTAATTCGAAGGGTCTTCCTCTGCTTCCTGTAATTTTTCTTCGACCATCTCGCGCAGCTCTGCGAGGTCGTGCAGGACCTCGTATGCGCCGTGCCACTGCGAATAATCCGGGCCCTGCATCCAGACCCCGAATTTGGCGGTGCGCCCCCAGTGGTGCCACAGGTTGAAGAAGGTGAAGTCTATCGTCTCATCGAAGGGCTCGGAAGTCAGCAGCCCCTGGTCCCTCAGAGGCTGGATGATATCCTGGCTCTCCACCACCCATTCGTTAACCCTTTCAGTGGCTTTATCAGCTGCCGGGTAGAAGTCATCAATAAAGGTTTGTGAGTGGCATTCCAGGCATACTCCCTGCATGCGGACTTTGTTGTCCTGCCAGGCTGGTCTGCGGGTGCTTACCGGAGCAAAAAGGTACCAGGTAAGCCGGTCGCCGATGTCGTGAGATGTACCGCTTGTGCCAAATCCGCTCATATGGCAGATTGCGCAGGTGGGGGCCGGGAAGTCCTCGACAGTCAGAGTGCCAGGTTCCGCCTCCCAGTTCCAGGTATATCCCATGGTATTGTAGGCAATTCCGTGAGGGGACTCGATATATATCTCGTACTGCGGGTGGTCGGGGCCGATATGGCAGTAGTTGCAGGTTTCCGGCTTTCGGGCCTGTTCCAGGCTGAATTCATGCCTGAGATGGCACATCTGGCACTGGCCGGGAGAACCATCCACCCCGGGTTTACCTATATCGTGGCAGGCCTCGCAGGTGAAGCGGGTCATCGCTTCGCCTTCAAGCCTGTGAATGTCGTTGCGGGATTTATCCGGCGAATAGCTTCCTTCCGGTATGGCTTCGTACATTGCAAGCAGCTCCGGGGACAGGTCTTCGGAGCCTGCATAAGCTACATAAGCCGGTATGCTGTGACGGCTCTGGTGGAATTGGGCCACTTCAGCAGCGTGGCATTTCTGGCACATTGTGGTTGAGGGCGAATTCAGGACGTGGGTGCCCTCGTGTTCAATCGCGCCGGGGTAGTCCGCCGCCACTTCGTGGCAGTCCTGGCAGGCAACCTCGGCAGCCGCCATTGAACTGTGGCTGTACTGTTCGATAATGCCCGGTGAGGTTTTGCGGTGGCAGATAACGCATTCGTTATCGCTGTTGGCGAGCACATCAATTTCTTCAGTCTCGACCGGCGTGCCTGCCCTCCCGATCGCCATGATGATCAAAGCTGCTCCCAGCACAACAATCACCGCAACCAGTCCGATTATGAGCGCTTTTAAAAATCCTCTGCTGTCCGAACCTTCACTCATTTTGGATTCTCCAAACAATTGTATTAATGTTTTCCCAGTATTCCCCTAATATTATTTTAATGCTTCTGATTTGTAAAGTACAAATCGATATTATGATTGGACACGATTGCAATCTGGGAGATCGGCGAACTATTTAACCACCAAATCGTGGTCAAACCCGGTCAGAAGAAGCGGGTCGTCGTCTGTGACAACCAGGATATCCTCGATGCGGATCCCGAATTTTCCCGGAAGGTAAACCCCCGGTTCAACCGAAAAGACCATACCCGGGGCAAGAACTGTCTGGCTGGTTGAAGTCACCCAGGGCGGTTCGTGGCCCTCCAGGCCAAGCCCGTGCCCTGTCCGGTGGACAAAATACTGGTCAAGGCGGTTTCTCCTGAGGGAGGCGCGGGCTGCCCGGTCGACATTTGAGGCGGTGCTTCCGGACAGCGCGGCCGCTCTCCCGGCCACATTGGCATCAAGTACAGCCTCGTAGGCCTCTGAAACTTCCTGCGGGGGGTCACCCAGACAGACCATCCTGGTGATGTCGGACTTATATCCCCTGAGCGTCGCCCCGATGTCAAGGATGACCGGTTCGCCTGTTTTCAACACCCGGTCGCTGGTCTGGTGGTGAGGGAAAGCGCCATTGGGCCCGGACGCAACCAGGCTAAAATCAACTTTTTCGGCGCCATTATCGTAGAAAAAATTAGCAATCTGGTTAGCCACCTGCCTTTCAGTGGCTCCGGGAACACATGCATCTATACCTGCCTGCATGGCTCTGTCTGCCAGCGCCGCCGAACGGGCCAGTATATCGATTTCATCCTGGGATTTGATAATTCTAAGGTTGGAAATGATCTCCCCGGCCGGCAGCGATCTTACCGGCAGGATTTTACTCTGGACCAGCAGCAGGTGCTCAGCCCGCATGCTGTTATCCGCCGACAGGACTATACTGGATGGGAGCGCCAGCTGGCTGAGGGCGGCATCGATCGCATCCAGGGGACCGTGTTCATCCGCCCACCGTCTAACAACCAGGCCGGTATGGGCTTCAACCTGGTCGGCATTGAGGTCAGGCACAACCAAATTGAAACCATTCTGGCTTACCAGCAGCGCGCAGAAACGCTCGTCCATCATCGGGGCAAAACCGGTCAAGTAGCGCATGTTGGCGGTCGGGGCGATAAGGGTTAGATCGACCTCGGACCGGATCATTATTTCCTGCAGGCGTACAATCCGTTCTTGAAAGACAGCGGTAACCTTCATGGTAATGTTCACGCTCCTCGTCTTGTGGATGGTTCGTTATTGTGATGGGATTTTATCGTTAAACTCCGGCGGGAAAGGGGCAGGAGCGATTTCTTAATCTTCCCGTGCAGCAGGACTTGGAGATGGGTGCAGACCTGGCGCCGTAATTAAATAGTGGCGGAATAACCCGGAAATAATTTTATCGTGGGTTGGATGGCAGCTAAACGAGGCGCCTAATAAATTGGAAGGGAGGGGTCGATTTCCTGCGCCCAGGCGTTGATGCCGCCTTTGAGGTTCTTCACCTTGCGAAAACCGGCGCTCACCATCAACTCGAGAGCTCTGGCGGAGCGCGTACCCGATTTACAGAACACCACCATTTCATTGGCGCTGTCCAGTTCAGAGAGGCGGGCGGCTAACTGTCCGAGCGGGATCAGGGTCGCCCCTTCCAGACTGGATATTTCCAGCTCGTGCGGTTCGCGCACATCAAGCAAGGTCAGGTGGTTTCCACCCTGCATGCTGTCGGAAAGCTGCCTGGCGCTGATATCCCAGCCCTCTCCGGCGGAACCCGTTTCGTGGTCGTGGGCCGGGACACCGCAGAATTCCTCGTAGTCTATCAATTGCGTGATTTCCGGTTCAGGACTGCAAACCTTACAGTTCGGGTTTTTTCGCAGGTTAACAAAATCGAAGGACATATCCAGGGCGTTAAAAACCAGCAGCCGGCCAATCATTGGCGTACCAATCCCCAGTATTATCTTCAGGGCTTCTGCCGCCTGCAGCGAGCCGATTATTCCGGGCAGAACCCCCAGGACGCCGCCCTCCGCGCACGAAGGGACCAGCCCGGGCGGGGGCGGTTCGGGGAAAAGGCAGCGGTAACACGGACCTGAGCGGGCGTCGAATACGCTTAACTGCCCGTCGAACCGGAAAATCGAGCCGTAAACGTTCGGTTTGCCCAATAGCACACACAGGTCATTGGTCAGGTAGCGGGTTGGGAAGTTGTCGGTCCCGTCAATGACCAGGTCATAATCCGATGCGATCTCAAACGCGTTTTCGGAAGTGAAAGGCTGGTTGTAAATATCGGCCTGGATTTCCGGGTTGATGTCGAGCATTCTGTCACGGGCGGATTCGACCTTTTTTACTCCCAGCGAAGATGTCCCGTGGATCACCTGGCGCTGCAAATTGGAAAAATCGACCACATCGTAATCCACTATACCGATCCGGCCGACGCCTGCCGCGGCCAGGTACATCAAAACAGGCGATCCCAGCCCGCCGGAGCCGATAACCAGGACTGAGGCGGTTTTCAATTTGCGCTGCCCTTCAAGGCCTACCTCCGGGATCAGCAGATGGCGGGAATAGCGCAGTATTTCGGAATGAGATAAATCCGGGGACATTTAAGGATCCATATGGATGGGCCTTGATCCGCCGGCGATACTTGGAAGAATCATCAGGCGGTCGTTTTCGCCCAGCCGCGTTTCAAGCCCCTCCAGGTCATTGATATTATCTTCATTCAGGAACAGGTTAATGAAAGGGCGCAGGGCTCCTTCATCATTAAAAATGTGTTGTTTCATTTCCGGGTACTGCTCCACCAGGTCGTCCATTGCTTCGGATACGGTTGACCCGCAGAGTGTGATTTCACTCTGCCCGGCGGTGTAGTTCCTCAATGGTGTGGGTATTCGTAAATTTGGCATTGATTTACTCGAAATTGAACAGGATACAGGTTTTATTTTGGTATATAAATATACTCCATTTTCAGCAGCCGGCTCGCTTGACGACAGATTCACAGGAGGAAGCAGGCCATATTTCGATCCTGCCAGCCTGTTTAAAAGGCTGCATAAAACCTTCAATTTGGGCGGGGTTATCAGCATCCATAATCAGCACAAAAGTGTGTCTGTCATCTAGGACCGCCTCGCTGAGTATCTGCAGGCCGAATTTTTCAGCGTTAGCTCTATCGATGTGCTTCATAAGCATTTCCCCCTGCTGGGGGTCTTTTGCCGGACATGCCTCCGGATTGTGCTGGTGCTGTACAAAATAAAGCGACATAGTAAAACTCCTCTGGCGGGGATGAGATCAAGTCCCGGACACGATTTCCGAAATATGGATTGGCTCTTCTTTGAAGTGCTGGCGGTCCTCTGAAAGGCGCCACGACCGGCTGCCAGCCGCTTTTCCACCATTAACGCTGGTAATCATGTAAGAAAACCAGGGCAGTGCCCACTGGCGGTCGAATTCTGAAGGCTGGTCCGGGTGATCGGGATGGGAGTGAAAAACTCCAAAAACATCCATGCTGCGGGCTGCTGCCTCCTTTTCGCCTCGCAGCAGATCCTGGGGGGAAATCAGATAACGGTTTCGCCTGGTTTCCACCCGGCTGGTATTGGTCAATTCAAGCACAGCCTGTACCTGGCGTGTCTCTCCATTAACCTGTCCAATCAACAGGCCGGCGCCTTCTTCTGGGTAAGTATTCTCGGCGTGTTTTTCTATCCTAGTAAGGATGTCTCTGGTCAGTATTATTGTCATCAGGTTGTTGAGATTCCAGTATCGTGCTTATAGCTGCTGGTCCTTCCAGATGTTTTTATCGCTGAGGTATTTATAACCTGCGTCTGGAAAAACCGTGACTATCAGACCTTGCTCCAGTTCCCGGGCGACTTGAAAGGCCGCCGCCGCGGCCGCCCCGGAGGATACACCGACGAATAAACCTTCCTCGCGTGCCAGCCGGCGCACCATATTGTGAGCCTGCTCGGTTGAAACGGTTTTAATCCTGTCGGGCAGATCCGGGTCGTAGATTTCTGGCAGGATGGTTGACCCCAGGTGCTTTAATCCTTCCAGGCCATGCAGGGCGTTATCCGGTTGCAAAGCGATCACACGCACCTCGGGTTTGTACTGGCGCAGGAAGCGGGTCACACCGGTTATCGTCCCGGTTGTGCCCATCCCGGCGATGAAGTGTGTGATTTCCCCACCGGTCGCCTGGTAAATCTCGGGCCCGGTTGTATTAAAATGGGCCAGCCAGTTGGCTGGATTATCGTACTGGTTTGCGTAGAAATAGAGATCCGGGTGTTCTTCGAAAAGCTGGCGGGCTGTCCGGATTGCCCCGTCGGAACCTTCCAGGGGGTCGCTCAGAATCAGCTCAGCGCCCAGGGCGCGCATAATGGTCACTCTTTCGGGGCTGGCGTTAGCCGGCATTACAAGGGTGGCGGGAATCCCCAGTGAAGCGCAGAAGGTGGAATAAGAGATGCCCATGTTCCCTGAGGTAGAATCAAGCAGTCGTTTTCCCGTGACCAGAGAACCGTCGGCGAGAGCTGTGCGGATGATATTCAGAGCGGGGCGGTCCTTTACCGAGCCAGCCGGGTTAAACCACTCCGCCTTTGCATATACTCTGACACGCGGCGAGAGCTGGCGGGTGAGGTTATTCAGGGGCAGCAGGGGGGTATCCCCAACGGTGGTTTCGAGCCCGTCGAGCGGGTGGATCGCTATATCCAGATTTTGAATTGCACTTATTTCCATCTAAATTCTCCAGAAAGTTAATTAAAACGACCAGCAGGTAACAAAAAAGGGTGGTTTCCGGCGCATTCTGTCCTGGTGCACAGACAGTCACTGCGCTCCAATTCCGCATGAGGAAGCGGGGAAGCGACCACCCTTCATCAACTTGCTGGTCAGATCAGATAAACTTTTTCCCTGTTTATCTTAACGTGGCGAGAGGGTGATCAGAATCCCCGCTTCAAACACGTACAATTTTTCATAAAAAATTTTCTCCGGTTTTTACCAATAATTATGATAAAGTAGATATATATTATATATAAAGTCGGGTATTTGTCAAGCGTTATCAGAGGCGGAGGCGCTTTGGTCCTTCACCTGAGGGCTCTCTTCCTCTCCCGGGCCGATGCCGAGCGGCTGCCATTTTTTTTCGTCCCTTAAACGGTGCTGGATGCCGCCGCGCTCGTGGACAACATCAAATCCCTCCGGCTTAATAAATAACTGGTCCCCTTCCAGCAGGGCGGTGATGCCCTGCTGGCCCGGCTCGGGCCTCTGTTGTCCCCGGAATCTGGCTTTGAGGGCGGGCGTATAATCGACCGGCTCCTCATAAGTAGTGATAAATCCCTCGAAATTACGCAGGATAATCTTGTGGTCCGACATGCTCAGCATATAGTTGGGCGAGACCGGGATTTTGCCGCCCCCTCCCGGTGCATCGATAATATACTGGTGGACCGCAAAGCCGGAAGTGTGGCCGCGCAGCCCCTCCATTATTTCGATTCCCTTCGCGACCGCGGTCCGGAAATGGCCTGCTCCTTCCACCAGGTCGCACTGGTAAAGGTAATAGGGCCTCACCCGGATTCTGACTAATTTCTGGACGAGTTCGCGCTGGATATGGACATCATCATTTACACCAGCCATGAGGACTGCCTGGTTTCCAAGCGGTATCCCAGCCCGGGTCAGGCGGTCGCAGGCTGCTTCCAGTTCTGCGGAGATCTCATTTGGGGAGTTGACATGGATATTCAGCCAGAATGGATGGTATTTCTGGAGCATATCCGTAAGTTCGTCTGTGACGCGCATAGGAAGGAATACCGGCACCCGTGAACCTATCCTCAGGATTTCGATATGAGGGATCTCTCGCAGGCGGCTGAGGATCTCCTCCAGAATACGCGGCGCCAGGACGAGCGGATCTCCTCCGGATAACAGCACATCCCTGATCTGGGGAGTGGCGCGGATATATTCAAGCTGCATTTCAAATTCTTCACGCGAGAAGGTCGCCGAAGGATCGCCCACGATTCGAGAGCGGGTGCAGTACCGGCAGTACGAGGCGCACTGGGTGGTTACGAGCATCAAAACCCGGTCAGGGTAGCGGTGCACCAGACCCGGCACCGGCGAATGCCGGTCTTCCGCCAGCGAGTCCTCCATCATGGATGTGAATGGGACCATCTCGGCCGCGGTTGGGACAACCTGCTTGCGGATCGGGTCATCTGGGTCTTCCGGATCGATGAGGGAGATGAAATAGGGTGTGATATCGACCCGAAATAAATGGGCAGCCGAAAGAGCCTTGCGTTCACTTTCGGTGAGAGGCAGTACTTTTTCAAATTCCTCGACGGTGTTTATTCGGTTGCTGAGCTGCCAGCGCCAGTTGTTCCACTTTTCATCGGGAACATCTGCAAAATAAGGTGCCCTCCTGGAAGGAAATTTTGAATTATTCATGGGTTGAACTCCTGAAGGGGTTGTCTGGTTGTTTAAACAAATGGAAGTATAGAATATTGAATCTTTCCAACATGGAGTTGTTCAATATGGTATCACCGTTGGAAGGGTTGGAAAAGGGGATTCTGTTTCAAACAAATTGCCCGGGAGGTTGGGTATCATTTAAGGGTTAAGGATAATCTTTATGCTATTAAGATACAGGATCTGGTCCCCATTGGCTCCGGTTGTAAAGACCAGAAGCCGGGCGGGGGTTCTTGCGACGGTCGAATAGGGCACTTCTACGCTGTAACTGCAGGGTCCGCGCTCCTGGTTCCCCGAATCCTCAACCCATTTATATCCCAACCGCCTGCCTGCGCTGGAGATCAGTTCCACCTGCAGCGGAAAAGGCACTTCGGGTTGGATGGCGCCGGATACAGTCAGTGAGCCGCCTGAGATTATCTCACCTGCGCCGGGCTTGAGGATAGTGATTGGCTCCTGCCCGTTTTGGGCTTCCAGCAGCACCTGATCGCCGTCCTTAAGCAGCGTGATACCGGACGAGGTAAGCGCCAGTACGCGCCCGTAAAGGTCATCGGCACTGATGAACAGGCGGGCAGGCTGTTCGTCAGCCCGAATCTCAAACAGCAGGGGGATGGATAAAGTCGCTGAAGACCAGGGGAACTCACCGGGGGATTTTAAGACTCTGGACAGCAGCCGCCCGTCCTCCCCGCGCAGTTCAATCCGGATCAGATTTGCATCTGTGAGATTGAGCTGGGCAACGACCTGGATGGGAGAGGTCACCCTGGATCCAGGATTAGGATTGAATATCTGGATTGGAGCGGCGCTTGAAAGGCCTGGTTGTGAGGATTCATCCTGTTCCGGGGGGGATCCAGATGGGATTGGTGTGGATTCAGTCAGGCTTGAGGGTGGGCTGGTGGGGTTTTCGCTTCGCGTGGTTAAGGGTTTGGAAGCGCGGGTGTTCTGATCTGGAGTGTCCGTCAAAACAACATGAATGCGTCCAGCTTGCGGTTCTGTTTCCGTCGATTGTTGAGGGAGGGCGTTTTCAATTTCGGACGGTCTGGAATCCGGTGCGCATCCGGCAAATACGATGATTAAAAGGAAAATAAAATAGATTAGCCGGGAAGATATTCGCACAGGCAGAAAATTCCGTTTTGTTTTTTCTTTATGAATAAGCAAAGCCTCCCGGTTAGTGCTTGTTTTGCCCGGAAGGCTTTGCGGTTCAGGCGACCGGATCAGAGCTCATAAATCTGGCTGTATTTATTATTCAGATACCGCATATACGGTACCGGATCAATCTTCGACCCGGTGATGCGCATTATCAGGTCCTGGGGTTCGTACTTTGCCCCATGGCGGTGAACCTTACGCCTCAGCCATTCCAGCAGTTCGCCGAATTGCCCTTTTCGGACCTGATCAGGGAGATTGGGGATGTCCTGCTGGATCAATTCCCACAACTGGAGCGAGATAAGATTGCCGAGGGCATAGGTCGAGAAATATCCAATCAGCCCGCTTGACCAGTGTACATCCTGGAGCACTCCATCGGCATCATTCGGCGGGGTCACCCCCAAAAACTGCTCCATTTTCGCATTCCAGGCTTCAGGCAGGTCTTTCACTTCCAGGCTTCTTTCCATCAGTGCGATCTCAAGTTCTAGCCGCAGCATAACGTGCAGGTTGTAAGTGGCCTCGTCCGCTTCAACTCTTATCAACGAGGGCTCTACCTTATTAATGCCGCGGTAAAAATCCTCAAGGCTGACGTTGCCGAGCTGGGCTGGGAAAGTGTCCTGCAGGCGTGGGTAATAAAATTCCCAGAAAGGCATCGATCTGCCGAGCAGGTTTTCATACATACGGGATTGGGACTCGTGCAGCGCCAGGGAAGCGCCGGAGGCAAGCGGTGAGCGGGCAAGAGCGTGGTCGACACCCAGTTCGTAAAGGGCATGCCCGGCTTCATGCATGCTTGAAAACATCCCTGCGGTCAATTCATCCGGGTAAATGCGGGTTGTAATCCTGACGTCATCCCTGCCATTTGACTCGGTGAACGGATGGGCGGCTCTGTCCTGCCGGCCGCGGTTCCAGTCATAACCGAAAGCCGTTATCACGCTTACCCCAAAATCCCATTGTTTGCGGTCGTCAAACTCTCCTCTTAAAAAGGAGTCGTCCACCTGTGGCTTTTCAGAAATCGCTTTTATCAGTTCCACCTGCTGCGGGCGCAGCGTTTTGAAAATTTCCTGCACATCCGCAGTTTTCAGACCGGGTTCAAAATCGTCCAGAATGGGGTCATAGACGTGCTCGTATGGAACAAAAAAGGCCGAATACTCCCGGCGCAGTTCAAAAATTCGCTCCAGGTTGGGCTGGAAACCTGCAAAATTGTTCTCTGACCTGGCTTTCTCCCAGACCTGGTGGGCAATCGTGGTCTCGCGGGCAAAATTTTCCACCCATTCCGAAGTGACCCTGGTCTGCTTTTTGTACTCCCGGTCGCTTACTTTGATCAGGCAGGCATCATCCGAATCTGGATCAAGCTGTTTTAGATCAGCGACCAGATCTTCGATTAATTGCCCGACCTGATCGGAGGTGAATTTATTATGGGCGATCTTCTCGAGTGTTGCGATTTGGTGTCCGCGGCCTTCAGCACCGGCGGACGGCATGTATGTTTGTTGATCCCAGCCAAGCAGTGCCGCCGCTGAAGAAAGATCATAGACCTCGGCGAGGATGGCTTTAAGCTGGTCCAGTTTTTCCTGCATTTATTACCTCCTGAAATTTAATAATTTTGTTAAACTCCGCGGTTTTTATACTATCTCCCAGCGGAGAGGTTTCCCTTCCAGCGCTGCAAGCACTTCCTCTGCGATATCCTGTGCGATGCGCAGCGAGGCAGACCGGGTCTGGGCGCCGATATGGGGGGTGGCGATTACATTTGGATGTGTGACCAGATCGCTCTCACCGGGTGGTTCCTGGTCGAAAACATCCAGCGCGGCCCCGGCAACATGGCCGGAATTGAGTCCTTCAAGCAGGGCAGCTTCATCGATAATGCCGCCGCGAGAAGTGTTCACAATATAGACGCCTGTTTTCATCCGGGCGATAGCCGCCCGGTCGATCATCCCGCGGGTTTCCCCTGTCAGTGGAACGTGGAGGGTCAAAAAATCAGACATGGAGAACACCTCCTCCGGGGAGGATGCATCTGCGCCGCTGCTTTTTATCTGGCTGGCGGGTTTGCAGTTATCGCAACCCAGGACAACCATGCCCAGCCCATCGGCCATTCTGGCAACCAGCGAGCCGATATTGCCCACACCGATAATACCGATCGTCCTGCCAAACAGTTCGATTCCGGTGAGCTGTTTCTTTGGCCACAGACCGGACTTCATCTGGCTGCTGGCGAAGGGGATGGAGCGGGCAAGCGCGAACAGAAGGCCGATTGTCAGCTCAGCCACAGACTGGCTGCTGGCAGTCGGAGTGTTAACCACTTTTATCCCTTTTTGCCTTGCCGATTGAATATCAATATTATCCACCCCAACCCCGGCCCTGCCGATCACTTTCAGCTGCCTGGCTGAATTGATCAATTCTGCATCCACTCTGGTGCGCCCGCGCACGATCAAAGCATCGTAATCCGCTATAATTTTTAGTAGATCGCCCGGGGGGATACCTGAACGGTCATCAACCCGGGCTCTGTTGTTCAATATATCCTTGCCGGTTTCTTTCACGCCGTCGGTGATGAGTATTTTCCAGTCGGGCATATCCGCATACTGCGCTGTGGTTGTTTACGGTTCGTGGATGGAAATTCCGCTCCAGGCGCCTACCGATTTTACCGCAGATTATCTCTTCCGGATGTCCGCTAAAAAGTTATCTGGAAACTGGCCGGTTGGATTCATTTATAATCCTTAGCACCTGCTCCGTATTAAGGGAAAATACTTGAGAAATATTCAATAAAGGAAAATGTGGAGATAGTTTAATGACCGACCAGTCAAAAACAGAGTTTTGTGTTGTCCTGATCACCGCGCCGTCTGAAGAAGACGCCCGGAAAATTGCTTCTGACCTGCTGGCGAAGAAACTGGCGGCATGTGTGAATTTGGTACCGACGGTGAGTTCTCTCTACCACTGGAAGGGAGAAATCGTTGAGGACCAGGAAACCCTGATGATCGTAAAATGCCGGAGCGAATTATTTGAAGGAGAAGTTGTAGCGGCTGTCAGGCAGAGCCACCCTTATGAAGTTCCGGAAATTATCGCGCTGCCGGTGGTTCAGGGGGCGCCGGATTACCTTGCCTGGATGAGAGAGGTGACAGCAGGCCGGGACAGGCCAATTCACTCGTAGCGCAAGGCTTCAACCGGCTCAAGGCTGGCAGCCCGGTTTGCTGGATAAAGCCCGAAGAACAGTCCCACGGCGGCCGAAAACAGAGTGGCAAGCAGGATGGTGTCCACCCCAATCGAAGGGTTCAGCGGGGTGTCGTTTGCCGCGGCTATCTGCCCAACAGCCTGTGAAATCAGCACACCCAACCCAATCCCGATGATTCCCCCAAACATGCTCAGCAAAGCCGATTCGGTCAGGAACTGGACGAGAATATCCGCCCTGCGGGCGCCCAGAGCTTTGCGCAGGCCGATCTCGCGGGTGCGCTCTGTGACAGATACAAGCATGATATTCATGATGCCAATCCCGCCGACAAGCAGCGATATCGCTGCAATCCCGCCCAGAAAGATTGTCAGCACACCGGTGATCGTGCTGGCTGTGTCGAGGAAGTCCTGCTGGGTCAGGATGGTGAAATCGTCCGCTCCGATTGCGGTCCGGTGGCGGGTGCGCAGGATGTTGGATATTTCTTCGCTGGCGAACGGAACCGCCTGCGAGTCAAACGCCTGGACAATTACTGCATCGACCTGATCCGGGTTTGTCCGCCGCAGCAGGCGCGTTTGGGCGGTGCTGAGCGGGACGAGCACCTGGTCATCTTCATTGCCAAAAGTAGAGCCCCCTTTCGATTCCAGGATCCCGATAACACGGAAAGGGCGCCCATCAATCCGCACCGTCTCTCCGGTAAGGTTGACATTTCTGCCGAACAGGTTCTCAGCAACCTCGCTGCCCAGCAGCACCACAGAAGCCTGTCCCAGGATGTGTTCCTCATTGATGAACTCGCCTTCGGATAAACTGGAATTGCGGACAATGCCGTAATCGGGTGTCACACCAATAATCCGGGTGGTGGTGCTCTCACCACCGGTGCTGACCTTGGCATCCCCCTGCAGGATTGGGGCGACTCCCGCCACAGAAGGCGCCTGGAAAGGATCCGACATGGTGGAAGCATCCCCAAGAGTGAGCGGTTTTGGATTCAGCACTTCCTGTGACCCGCCCTGGAAGACGAAGATCAGGTTTGTCCCGATTCCCTGGATGGAACCAAGAATTGTGCCTTCAGCGCCGCGGCCGATTGAAACGATCGCGATAACCGCTGCAACGCCGATGACAATCCCGATAATTGTCAGTCCGGAGCGCATTTTATTGGAGGAGAGAGAGTCCAGGGCTTCGAAGATTGACTGGAAAATATTCACTTGCTCGCCTCTACAAGGCCGTCCAGGATCCGGATAATGCGGTTCGTTTTTTCCGCGATTTCAGGGTCGTGGGTAACGATAACCAGAGTGGTTCCCAATTGCTTGTTGAGTGACAGCAGCAGTTCCATGATTTCATCCCCGGAAGTTGTGTCTAAGTTCCCGGTGGGTTCATCAGCCAGGATGATGGCAGGCTCGTTCACCAGCGCCCTGGCGATCGCAACCCGCTGCTGTTGGCCTCCGGAGAGTTCATTTGGTTTGTGCTGAATCCGATCTGCAAGACCGACAGCCTCCAGCGCGGCTCCGGCTCGCTCTCTGCGGTTATTTCGCCTGTCTCCATAACGCAGCGGCAGCTCCACATTGGCCAGGGCAGAGGCGCGCGGCAGCAGGTTGAACGTCTGAAAAACAAAGCCCACCTTCTGGTTGCGGATCAATGCCAGCTGGTCGTCTTTCAAATCCGATATCCGTTCGCCATCGAGATAATATTCGCCAGAAGTTGGCCTGTCCAGGCATCCGATGATATTCATCAGGGTGGACTTTCCCGAGCCGGAAGGACCCATTATCGATACAACTTCTCCCCGTTCGATATCTATCGACAAACCGCGCAGGGCATGGACTTCTATTTCTCCCATGCGGTAAACCTTGGTCAATTCCCTGGCTTCGATAACCCTGTCCTGCATAAAAGCGCCTCAGGCGTTCGTTTGTTCAATCATAAAATAAGGAGGTATTATGGCGGTATCCGGCTTTCAGCGCACGAATGGAGGCGGCCCATTTCGCTCAAATTCAAGCGGTGGGTTCAGGACGATGATATCCCCGACAGCCAGTTCCCCATCAATGACTTCGCTCATGGTCTCAGATGAAGCCCCGAGAGTGATGGCAACCGGAACCAGCTCTTCACCTACCAGGGTATAGACCACGCGTGAACCGTCTTTGAAGCGTACTGCCCGGTTAGGAACCAGCAGGACATCTTCGATGCTTTCAACGAGGACGTTCACCGCGGCGGTCATACCTGGTTTGATATTCTCATCGGCATCGATTAATTCAACTGTGACTACAAATTCAACCACGCCCTGGTTGGAATTTCCAACCGGAGCGACCTCGATTACCTCACCCTGGTATTCCTCATCCAGAATCGCGTCAAAACTGAGTAAAACCTCCTGCCCGGGGTGGATCCGGTTGACGTCGACTTCGGAGACCTGAACATCCAGGAGCAGGTGGGAAAAATCATCCAGTCTGAAGGCGTGCGTGTTTGCGGCAACCTGGTCGCCGGTTTTTGGATTCGATTCGGTTATCGTCCCTTCAAAAGGAGCCTCGATCCATGCCTGTTTGATCGTCGCTTCGGCGGCTGCAATGCGCGCTTCCTGGGCGGCGATATCAGCCGGGTCGGGACCATCCTTCCATTTCTCAAAATCCCCCCTGGCTTTTTCGAGGTTGTCCCTGGCAGCCTGCAGGTCGTACTCGTATTCCAGACGCCTGACGGCCGTGTCGTAATCGCTCTGGGCTTGTTCCAGCTCTTCTTTGAGTCTCTGGCGGGTCTGGTTGCTGGATGAAAGATATTTGTATGGTTCAAACGCCAGGCGGGCCTGATCCAATTGCTCTTCCATCGTTGTAAGCCCTTCCACCGCATCCAGGTCTGCCTGGTTTGATGGGACTGTAAAATTATCAAATGCGTACTGGGAATCCCGGACGGATTTTGTATAGGTTGAAATCGCCTTGATCGCCTCGGTCTTGGCAGTCCGGGCGTTTATATACAGGTCTTCGAGCGTTTTATGGGCGGTCGACAGGTCAGCCTGGGCTAAAATGACGTTCTGCGGCAGGGAGTTTTGCTGCAGGAGTGCCAGAATATCGCCTTCGGTGACGGTGTCTCCAACTCTGGCATTAACTTCGGCAACCGTTCCGGATGTATTCCACTGGAGCAATGCGGACTGGTTCGAACGGACGACCCCGGTAGCCCCTACAGTTGCGGTCAGGTCGCCTGTTGAAACTTCCACCGTCTGCAGGTCACTGAGTCTATCGGCTGCGGTTCTTTCTCTGTACTCCTGGAAACCGAAATAGCCCAGGGTTGCGATTACCCCCAGAATTATGAGAGCAACAACTAATTTTTTCATTGACTATTCTGCCTGGATATGTTTCCTTATCTGGTGCCGGGTATGCCGCGCTCCTGAGTGCGCTAGCTGCTCTATGTAGCGCGGCAGGACACTTTTAATCTTGTGGCCTTCCTTATACCACATCCCCGTCGCAGATTTGTTTTAAATGTATAAAAAACCCGCCCACCGTGCTGGACAGTGATTTTTTCTCCTGGTTCCTGTCCGGCGATGTGACTTAAAGATCCCCTCGAAATGTCCATGGCGCGGTATAATTAAAAGGTTGTTTTATGCCCGGATTTTACCGTTGAATCGCTCAATATTTTCCCCGCAAACGTGATGAAACGATGTGACTTCCGCCGGTTTATTCAATGATGTAACCCGCATTTCTTCAGGACATTTCTTTTTGGAGATTTTATGGAAATAGGCTCTGTCCGACAGGTAGATATTGATAACGAGATGCGTTCTGCGTATCTCGATTATGCGATGAGCGTTATCGCGGCGCGGGCGCTGCCGGATGCCCGCGATGGGTTAAAACCTGTTCACCGGCGCATCCTGTACGCGATGCACGACATGGGCATCAGGTCGAATACGCCCTACCGCAAATCCGCCCGGATCGTGGGAGAGGTGCTGGGCAAATACCACCCGCACGGCGACACTGCCGTATATGACGCAATGGTCCGCATGGCCCAGGATTTTTCAATGCGCTACCCCCAGATAGATGGTCAGGGAAATTTCGGATCGATTGATGGCGATGCTCCTGCAGCCATGCGCTACACCGAGGCGCGTGTGTCAGCTCTGGCTGAGGAAATGCTGGCGGATATCGAAAAAGACACGGTTGGTTTTGCGGATAATTTTGACGGATCGCTGCAGGAGCCATTGGTTCTCCCTTCCCGTTTGCCCAACCTGCTCTTGAACGGAACTTCAGGAATCGCGGTCGGGATGGCGACAAATATCCCGCCTCATAACCTGGGAGAGCTTTCCCGGGCGATCAAATATATGATTGAGAACTATGATGATATCGAAGAAATCCCGATCGAAGAATTGCTGAAACGAGTCCCGGGACCTGATTTTCCTACTGGAGGGGTGATTCTGGGGGGTGAGGGGATAGTCCAGGCATACAGCACCGGCAGGGGCAGGATTGTGGTACGCGGATTAGCCCATATTGAAGAAATGGGCACAAACCGCCACAGGATAGTAATAACCGAAATCCCGTACCAGCTCGCCAAGACTAACCTTCTGGAGCGGATTGCGGACCTGGCGCGCAGCGGGAAATTGAGCGGGGTTTCCGATTTGCGCGATGAATCCGACCGGCGCGGGATGAGCATCATTGTTGAGCTTAAACGTGGAGCTCAGCCGAAAAAAGTGCTCAACCAACTCTATAAATTCACGCCCCTGCAGTCCACATTCGGCGTTCAACTGCTGGCCTTAATAGACAACCAGCCGCGTATGCTTTCGCTCAAACGCGCCCTGCAGGTGTTTATTGAACACCGCCGGGATGTAATCATTCGCCGGTCCCAGTTTGAACTCGCCAAAGCGCGCGACAGAGCCCATATCCTGGAAGGGCTGCTGGTCGCCCTGCGCAACCTGGACGAGGTTATCGAGACGATCCGCAAATCGCCGGATGTCGAAAAAGCCAAAGAGCGCCTGATTGCGAGGTTCGACCTGAGCGACAGGCAGGCTCAGGCGATCCTTGATATGCAGCTGCGCCGCCTGGCTGCCCTCGAACGCCAGAAAATTGAAGATGAACATAAAATCACCCTCGAGCGGATAGCTTATTTGGAAGACCTTCTGGCCAGCCCAGGCAAAATCCTTGATGTAATCGTGGCGGACCTGGATGAGATGGTCGAAAAATTCGGGGATGAACGCAGGACCCACATTGCGTATGAAGCCTCTGAGGAGTTGAGCGACGAAGATCTGGTCCCGGATGAGTCAATCCTGATCAGCATCACCCACCGCGGCTATATCAAGCGAGTCGCTGCGAAAACCTTCCGCACTCAGAGCCGGGGCGGGCGCGGGGTTACCGGGCATGCGACCAAAGACAAGGATGAGGTAGAAATGCTGCTGCCGGCCAGGACCCTGGACACGGTTCTGTTTTTCAGCGACCGCGGGAAAGTATACTCGGAGAAAGCCTACCAGATTCCGGATGCCGACCGAACCGGACGCGGGATCACAATTGTGAATGTGCTGGCGATCGATCCGGGCGAAACCGTTACGGCTGCAATGGCGGTCCCGGTGTTTGACAGCCAGCATTTTGTCATCATGGCTACCCGTTCAGGGAAGATGAAGCGGATGGCATTGTCAACCCTGGCATCGGTACGCTCAGCGGGGATTATCGCAATTGGCCTGGCGGAGGGGGATGAACTGGGCTGGGTGCGCATGACGGATGGAAATGATGAGGTGATCCTGGTGACCCGCGACGGCCAGGCGGTGCGCTTTAAAGAGAACCAGATCCGTTCAATGGGCAGGTCAGCCGCGGGAGTTACCGGTATCCGGCTCTCCAGGGGCGATATTCTCACCAGCATGGAAGTTGTTGAAGCAGGCGGGGATTTACTGGTTGTGACCGAAAAAGGCTTCGGAAAAAGGACTCCTTTGAGCGAGTACCCGCTGCGGACCCGGGCAACCAAGGGTGTCCAGACAATCAATAAGAATGCTATGTCGACAATCGGCAGGATTGCGGCCGCGCGGGTTGTCCAGCAGGATGACGACGTAACCATTATTTCAACCGGCGGCGTTATTATTCGTACCAAGGTAGAGAATATCTCCCAGACCAGCCGGGTAACCAGAGGCGTCACGATTATGAATGTCCAGAAAGGGGACAGCGTGGCTTCAATCGCCCGCATCTCCGCCGCTGACCTGCGCAGGGCGGGGGTTGAAGATTAATTTTTAAACAGGTGGTTGGTAGCGCTTATTGTTTATCGTCAGAAGGTCTGATCCGGAATTCGCTTTCAAGGAGCGTCTTTGCAGAACCATCCTGCATTAAAATGCGAAGAGCCCCGTCCGGTCCAAGTCCCAGTATCTGGGCAGTGAAGGAATCTTCCCCGCTGGGCACCTGATCCCGCATAAAAGTAACCCATTCATCCAGGTACGCAAGGCTTTTTTCCCATCTTTTTAGAAAACTGTCTGTGAAAATACGCGTGCGCCAGAATAACAGGTTTTTCAGGATCTGTCCCAGCAGGGCTACCCGGTCGACCGGTTCGTTCAGCAGGTTCTCAAGGCAGTTTGTTGGGCTGTCCAGAGTAACCCCGGCGGGGATGGAGCCCACCCGGACATTAACCCCAATTCCGATCACAGCCGCAGCCAGGATCTCACCCAGCCACAACGCCTCCACCAGAATCCCGGCCAGCTTATACCCGTTTACCAGGACGTCATTCGGCCATTTAATATTAGCGTCGAGCTTATATTCATCCTGGAGCGTATCCGCAACAGCCAGGGCGCCCAGGGCGGTCAGCCGCGGCATCAGGCTCACCCCCGCCCGGGTTGGTGCTGACAGGCGGCTTTCGGTTAATGTTGGGTGGATTATAAGGCTGAGAGCCAGCGCCTCTCCTTTGGGCGTGTACCACCTTCGTCCCCTGCGCCCGTACCCCAGGGTTTGTTCATCCGCAATAACGGCTGCCAGGTCCGGCGCCCCGTTTTTTACCCATTCGAGCGCCTCCAGGTTGGTAGAGCCGATTGTTTCGTAATAGCGGATTGCGCCCAAAGGGAGTCCATCCAGAACTCTTTTAAGAGCTTTTTTATCCATGCTGAAATAATTCTACCTTAGACCACTCCGGTGGATGTGTCCAGGTTACCCTTATGGTTCATGGCCGAGTGTATGCAGACCAAATTCAACATAAACAAGCATTTATAGTCGTAAGGAAAAGTTTTGCAGTCGCACTCATCTAAGACAGAGGCCTGACATATTTTAAAAATTTGTGGTTGCTCGGGATGCTGAGCCGAAAGGCTTGAGTGTCAAGACCGGCATCAATCAGGACGATTTGACGAATCTGGGGTCAACGCGCAAAGCGCTGGAGATAATCATGAAATAACGTGTGGGGAAGGTGATTGGCAAAACGAAGTCAATCGCTCGGCTATCGATCAACGTGCAACCTTCAGTTTCTGCCAGCAAAGCTGCACAGCGAACAGAAATTAGCTTCTCGGTTCGGTTATGCTCCTAAATTTGTGCTGCTTTTGTCTAGCGGGTTTTCACCCCTCTTGTGAATAGATTCGATTTCGATTTTCATCATAGTTCACATATCCAATTTGATTTGAGTTTACAAACAAATTTTTTCGCTTGTAATTGTGATTAAACAGAGTTCTGATTCCATTTTGTACGAATCTCCAAATTTCTTTTTCTGCTCCCGAATTGTGGCGAGACCATTCTCATATGACTGATCTGAAATAATCATAAGTTGTGATGTTCTGTGGCGCTGTGAAGCATAATCAAGCAGCTCGCTTAAGCTGATCATTTCGTTCTTAAATTCGCGAGTTACCTTGGTATTAACGAAACCGGCTTGCATCATTCTATCCATGAAATTGTCAGCGGTCAGGAAATCATTGAAATCGCACTGGCGTGATTCTGGAAAGTACTTGTATATGAGCCAGTTAGGCATAGACCAGGGATCAATATGGGTCATCGCATACCTTCCACCACTCTTGAGGATTCGATATATATCAGGGAAAAGGCGGTTTTTGTCCAAGACATGAGAATATGAAAATTGATCGGTTATGTAATCAAAGGTCGAATCAGAAAAGGGCATGGATGAGTTGTCAGCCTGTACCAAGCTGACACTGCTACAACGTTTTTTTGCCTTTTTAAGCATTGCTCGGTATTTATCCACTCCGACCAGTGTTATGCTGGGATATTTCCGCTTATTTGAGGCTAGCTGTTTTCCGGTGCCACAACCCATATCTAGGATACGCAGGACTGGGGCACCGTTTTGGGGGAGATCGTACAAAAATTTTGATAGATACAGGTCTGCTTGATGGTCGCGTAGAGGTTCATCATAAAGATCGGCAATGAGATCATAATTTACTCGTTGAGTTGATTGGGGTGTCATGGATAATTTCATCTCTTAGAAAAAGCAGAAATATTTTCCTTGCTTCAAGTCTTCAAGATTAGATTGTCCCTTTCCTAATAAGGTTGGGGTGACATGGTCATACAATAGATCTTTGACGGGCGAACTTGTTTGCCTAATGAAAATGATAGTTGCCTCCTAATTAAATCGACCTCTCCAAAATTGGGTGTTTGGTGAACTCGAAGCGATTGGTAATAACGACTGCAGCGACAACGCCCCACCACGCGATCGCCAGAACAATGTCGTAGATTAAAAGTGCTGTGCCTGATATTGTTATGGCGCTGGGACCGAGTATGAATGTGCTGGTTGAAAGACTTATATGCATGAGCATCGCCAGAAGCAGGCTGCCGGTGCGTTCGTATACCCACACCATCAGCATCCTGAAAGCCGCAAGTTGACCCACCAGTAAACAAAGGCCGTTCAGCGTTGCAAAGAGAACCGGTGATAGGCTGCCGGAAGAAATGCTGATTGCCCAGAAATTATGGGGGAGCAGGTGCCACGCTCCCCACATTACCCCTACGATGAGCCCGGTAGCGAGGATATCGGTCTGCAAGCGCAGCTTGGTTGTGGCGAAACCTGTCCAGCCGATTTCCTCTAACACACCCACAATCAATCCTCCCGCAAGTCCGGACAGCAATAGGGCTGCTTTATCGGTTGATGTGATTATACCGGGGAGAAATTCAGGGGAGACGAAAGAAAGGGCAAAGTGTACTGCAGTGAAAAGAACAGGTGCACTGAGGAGCGCTATCGCATACCAAAGAACGCCCACCCGCCACTTGCTCATCCGCGAGATAAGCCCGTGAAATCCAGCCTTCCCGGAGGTGAGACCGGTCATAATAATTCCCGCAACGCTGGGACCGATGATGAACAGCGGGATCACAAAAGGCAACAGTGTTTGGAATTGATCCGGTGTAGCTGGGATGGCTCCTGGCCCGCCTATAACTATAAGGAAGCTGCCCCATGAGATTGTGATAGTCAGGATAAAGTAGACCAGCACTGGGCGACTCTTGATAAAACTCATGAAAATCGACATGGACCCTCCTATCTCACATCATAAATTTCGGCAAGTTTTTCATAAATATTGTTTGGCTCCTGAAAACGGCAACCTGCAATTTGGTTTTTTCTAACTATCTTGAATTTTCAAACGGTCTAGCTTTCCATCGATGGTTGTGTAGGCCTTTTTTATCCTGTTGAGCCATTCGACCCTTGTTCGGCCAGGTGCGCCTGGTAAGCTTTCCAACCGGGGCACCAGCCCGTATGCCAGCGCCACAACCGCGCCATAAAGGATTTGGGGTTTTCCTCAGCTTTTTTTCGAATGGGGCAAGTTTCGCAGCCAAACGTCTTCTCTACAGAGGGTGTATTATCAGTGTCCATTTTTAACTCCTTTTATAAAGTGATTTTGAAATATTCAAACCATCAGCGCGAGGAACCGGTCCAGGTAATAGTGAGCTGCCTGAGCCGGAGGTGACACGACCGGTAGCAGAAGGTCAAAAGCGTGATTTGTAAGTGGAAATATGATGTTGACTGTCGGTACACCGCAGTCAACCAGCCTGCAGTACAATTCGCGGGTGGCTTGTACAGGTTGAATAACGTCCGGTTCCCCTTGAATGAGCAGTGTGGGAGGGCATTCAGCATTTATGTGCGCCACAGGTGAAGCTAGCTCGTAGACTTCAGGGACTTCATTCAAGTGGCCTCCAAGGAGAATGTCCAAACGCCCTGCGTCTGTAAAATTTTTCTTCATATCCGCGGCTCCAGGCTGTCCAATCTCCACTTTGGGCATTCCAATCACCCGTTTCTGGTCTAAGTGGTTGTAACAAGCCCGAAGATCGGTCGGCCCGTAATATGATACAACCGCATTGACCCTAAGGTCGCTTCCCTGCAGTTCGGGTGGTGTCAGGAGTGGATGGTGCGGCGCATATGCAGCCAGCAGAGCCAGGTGGCCTCCTGCTGATCCTCCCCCCAGGATAACCTTACCAGGGCTTACCTGGTATCTAGCTGCATTTGATTTCATCCAAGCCACAGCATGCTTTACATCCGCGACCATTCCATAAATATCCACTTCCGGGCAGAGTCGGTATGCCACGTCCATGACCACGTGCCCATGGTAAATCAAATGCCGGAAAAGCAGGCGAGTGCCAAAATCTTTGTCGCCAATATACCAGGCGCCTCCATGCAGGAAGACAAATGCAAGTCCGCTGCGGTCAGCGCCTTTGGGCGGCTGCCAGACGTCGCAAAGCAGTTTCCTGTCAGTGCCGGGAACGGTCCAGAATGTTAGGTCCTGATCCCAGTGCGGTTTTCCTGCCTGTTGCCACACAGGATTCCAGCGCCTTTTAAGCATTCGGGAATCCAGGGAAGGCGGAATTCTGGTTTTCCATTCCTTTCCAAATGCAGAATCAAAACCGGTTTGGTGGAAGGTCACAATTGCAATATAGACTGCGGATATCCCTGCGCTTAGCAAGCCAGCAGCAATAGCGATAGGAGCATGGTATTGAAAGCCCAATAATGCACCCAGCAGTCCAAGGAGGACAAGAAAAGGCGATATAGCTACCGCCGCGAGTTGAAGCGAAAATGCTAAAAGGAAATTATAGGGTGGCTTGAGGCGGATAAACAGGGAAACATTTAGGATCAAGCTTAAAAAAGAGAGAAAATAGGCAAAGATAATCATGCTATATCCTTAATTTCAACAGAATTATTTTCGGAATATTCTTCCAGAGCCCGCAGGAGGATTGCAGCCAAGACGACGACCCAAATCAGAAAAGCCAGGACGCTGATGCGCTCCCAGATCCCGATAAAAGGCGTTGATAGGTTTTCAGCGATTCGGGGGCCTTCTATTCCCATTAAAGTTCCAAAAACCAGGATTACCAGGATGGTTGTGATTGAGTAGAACCGGAAACGCTTTCCGAAAGCGGTTGCCCCATATCCGATAGCGAGCAGCATCGAGATGATTATCGCAGTTCCCAGAGCAATGTGTACGGAATCTATCAGTGTCGGCACAGCCCCACGCAGGTGCATCGGTGTAAAATGCGAAGCCATACCCAGACCCCCATTAATAACCAGAAGGCTGCCGGTGATGCTCAGCGTGTGGTTTCGGCCTGCTGACACCCGGACACCCCAACCGAATCCGGTTATAAGCAGGCTGTATATGATAGCCAGCATAACCCACAGCGGCCTCGTAGGTGCGCCGATTGCGGACAGCTCGCTGACTGTTTGTGAAATTGAGTTGTAACCCTGCCACCGAGCTGCTGCCACAATATTCATGGCGATGTAGAGTATAGATGACAGGATGCCGCAGATCAGCAGGGCTTTTTGTATACTTACGCTAAGAGGCATTGGTGACATCGTTGCTTGTTCAGCACTAGCGGTTGCTGTTTTCATAGTTTATCCTTTCATTTAGGGTTGTTGGTTGAACCTCTCGCTGCGGGTGACGGAAATTAATATCAAGTTGAGGTCACGGATACGCTCGAGCAGGCCGTGAAGAGCCGCCTGGTCAGGAAGCGGACCGCAAAGCAGGCTTTCATCACCATCAAGATGCAATACCTGCAGGTCTGCAAACCAGTCCGACCAGTGTTGGTCCAGATGGCCCTTGATTTTTATCTCGTAGTATTCCGGCATATCAACTCTCCTTATTTGCTTCTGAAGGCAGTATAGCGAATTGCCGGGCATCTAGCATCTGCCAGATGGCATATTACGGGTTTATTTTTAAGGGTTTAGTTGCTTTTTTGAATGGGTATTTAGGTGAGTATGCCAAGTTGCCTTGCGTGTACCGCTGCTTCGGTCCTATTGGTAACTCCCAGCTTGCGGTAAATGCTGGATGTATGGGCTTTAACAGTACCCGGGGAGATGATGAGCTGCTGGGCGATCTCTTGGTTGGTTCTGCCCTGGGCAATCAGCTGTAATACTTCCACCTCTCTAGGACTCAACTGCTCGAAAAGGTTGCTGGCCGGTTGGATTTCATCCTGTGCTGCAGCAACCTTTTGTGGCTCTGTGGAGAATTGCGATTTTAAAAGTACAACATAATCACGTAAGGGGTGGGAGTTTTTGTGGATTGATACCTTATAGAGCAGGTTTCGCATTGGTTGGCCTTCATCAAGGTGAATCCGCAGATACCTTTCAGGCTGAGCCAATTCCAGGCTTGTCATTAGGGCGGTTTCTGCGCGCGTGGTTTCTCCCATTGCCTGCATCGCTAGCGCCTTCAGCAGTGTAATCTCAATCACCCGCCCAAACCTTCCAGCCGAGCGGGCTAATTCTTCCCGCCCTGTCAGCAGCTCAACGGCTTCATCAGGTCTGTTTAAAGCGATAAGAACTCGTGCTTGGGTTATGCCTGGCAGTTCGCTTTCGAACTCAGATCGTTTTGCTCCTTCAGAAATTTCCGTCCTGCTTATCAGCCAATGGTTTGCAGAATTTATATCACCCCTGGCAAGCCACAATTTGACCAATGCAGCTTCGGCTGCATTGCAGGCTTCGGAGAAAACACCATTATCACGGATGAGCTGCATGCAATTCTCAATTGCCTCTTCAGCACGGGGTATGTTCCCTCGAGCCAGATGAATCCGAGCCAGAGTGATATAAGCCAGGGCAAAATCGTCAGCTTTCCCCCACCAGGGCAGCAGAGCAAGGCCTTGCTCAATGTGAAGCAAGGCTGAGTCCAAATCATTCCATTCACATAAAACGTCTGCAGTTCCAATTTCCACCAGGGCTTTCGCGCTGAAATGCTGCCCACCCGATGCAGGGATAGATTGTTTGGCTGTTTGGTATATGTAAAAGGATCTATTGAGCCTTCCCTGATTCGCATACATTCTCGCTACAAGGCAGTATGCTGCCACTGTGTTAATAACCGCACCGACGGTTCTACCAGAATTAATCAGCTCGTTTAAAATGCGGCTGGCATTAGAATAGTCTCCTTGGAGGAAATATTCATATCCTAGAGTGATAAGGGTATCCAGTTGTAGGGCTTTGTTGTTTGCCGGCACATATTCTCTGGCCTGCAAACAAAATTCAATAGCTCGGTCTAGGTCCCCTCGCATGGCAGTAACCCGGCTTTTTACATAAGCAAGCAACCCCAGCATTGATTGAGCCTCGCTGGCGGTAGTCTCGGATACAATATGTTTTTCAGCCTCTTTTAAAAACTGCTCAGCTTCACCAAGTTCCCCAAACCAGGAGTGGCTGTAGGCTTCATATATGCACAACCACGGCCGGGTGTATACCATTTCTTTGTTGAGTTTGCTTATCCATAAACGCAGCCAGGATTGTTCTCCGGTACTAACGAGTTCTTTGTAGCTCTGTTCTATAAATCGTTCAACCCTCGTCTCATCTGGTGCAAGGGATGCATGTTTAATCGCCTCGACAACCGAGCCGTATTGCCCATGCCATTCAGCCGCCCGGATATGTAATTGAGCGACTTCCTGCGCACCGAGCGTCGTCTTGAGTTTTGTTCTCAATAAATCTGCGAATAATTGATGGTAACGATACCAGACCCGATCCGCATCAAGTGGAACAAGGAAGAGGTTTGACCTTTCAAGGTACTCCAGTGTGGAGGCTGAAGTTCCCGCAGGGCTTATACCGGAACCTGGCAACTGGTCTTGACCATCTATATACAAACTTTTGAAGTCTGCCAGGACGGCATTGCACAGCGGAGCAGTCAACTGTTCCAGAATCGAGGTGCAAATCAGGAAATGCTGAATTTCTGGAGTTTGACCTGCCAGGACTTCCTCCATGAGATAATCCATTATGTAGCGGTTTGTCCCCGAGAGACCTTCAATAAACCCAAAGATTTCACCACGATCGCGTAGGGAAAGCGCAGCCATCTGCAGACCAGCAATCCAGCCTTCGGTACGATCGGAAAGAAGCCTGACTGAACCTAAATCCAGACTTAACCCCATGACTTGGTTCAGAAATTGATCGGCCTCCGGCTCCGAAAAGCTAAGGTCAACTGCCCGTATTTCCACAATCTGGCCACGTGCCCGCAAACGGGCTGTTGGGAGCGGCGGATCAGAGCGGCTTGCAATCACCAGATGGAATCCGCTGGGGCAATTATTGAGCATGAAGGCTATTGCCGAGTGCACAGCCTGATTCTTAATCACCTGGTAGTCGTCCAATACCAGAACAACCTCCCTGTTTGACCTATCTAGCGCATTTATCAGGTGGATCAGGATCGCTTTTGCCGGTGTAAATTGAGATGCCATTACAAATTCTTCGTCAGCTTGGATGATCGTACTATCCGCCTCCTGGAATGCGGCGATCAGGTACTTCAAGAAATGCTCTATGTGGTTGTCATCATCATCCAGAGTCAGCCAGGCTGACGCCATTTCAATACCTGAAATACCAGAAGCTACCAGGGTGGTCTTGCCAAAACCAGCCGGCGCAGTGATCAGTGTGAGTGGACAGCGCAAACCTTCCATTATCCGAGCCTGGAGCCGTGAGCGGGGGACCAGCCTTTGCTGGATAAACGGCATATGAAGTTTTGTGCGTATCAGCGTTTCAGCTTGTTTCATGGGTTGATCCCTTTCCAGGCCGGGTTGAAATGATAACTTCCGAGGGGGTATGGGGATGAAATTTTACCAATTTTGATGCCATAATCCTGGAGTGTAATCGGAAGTCCTGTTTATGGTTTTGTGTAGTTGTACTGATACATATTGGGTTGTTTGATATATGGGTGTTTGAATAATCACTGGTACTAAAAAAGCGTCAATGTGTGAAAGTTGTGATCAGTAAAATGTCAATCCGGGGTAATCAGTTACATTGGTAGTTTATATTATTTACCGAGGGGAGGCTCACTGTACTTTGGCCTATACAGCTTGATTAATCCGGGTATTTTCTCAGGTGGAACCATTGGTAATCTCACCGCCCTCAGAAAATGCGCTGACCATACCTGTACAAATTTTCACACAGATAGGTTGAATCTAAGTGTTATTTTGGATAAATATTTCACTATTTTTATACTTCTACTCACTATTATATAGTGTGCTGAGCATATGAAACATTGTGTTGGTTACTTCTGGTAGTAAAACTTGGAAATGATCACAACCTTCAAGCTGAAATTTCCCTGGATAGCCTGAATAATGAACTTTCCGTTGTCTGAGGAATTCTCTGCAATCACTTTCATTTAATTTTATAGCAAATTTCACACTAAGATTGAATATCCTTACCGACTTGGGATCTGATGATTTGGAAAAAGGAATGGCAAAATTACTCACCCGGCTTATATAGCATTTCGGTTACTTGTATGATGAACAGATGCAAAAAAAGGCGAAGGTGTTAATACATGAATGATAAAGCCCGCTTGATCCTGTTTATTTCAATTCCTACAGCTGTTTTTTCTCTTTGTATCTTCCTGGTGGTTCTTAACCTATGGATCAGTCAGGTAAGAACCACTCCAGATAGAGCTGCGACCTATGCATCAATATTCACCCAAGCTGCCATTACTGTTGAGGCAAGGCTGACCAACCAATTGCTTCAATCACCGTCAATATCTGAAAAAACTCAAGAGCCTTCCATGACAAACCAGCCACCGACCACAGATTTGCCCACAATATTCACTCCCACAAACACTTTACAACCTCAGTATACCGATGAACCGACAAACACCGTTGCTCTACCAACAATTATTGTGCCGAGTATAACAATACCCCTAGCTGCATGCAACCATGCCCAACTGGTGCGTGATGTAACCGTCCAGGACAATACTGTTTTTGCTCCAGGAACATGGTTCATTAAAACTTGGAGGATAAAAAATACTGGACGGTGCACATGGTCGCCTGAGTACAAACTGGTTTTTTCATCTGGTTATGTACTGGATGCCAGACGGGTTGTACCGCTGAAACAAACTGTTAAACCCGGCCAGACAATTGATGTTTCTGTGTCCATGAGAGCCCCTTCTGCACCAGGGACCTACCGGAGCGACTGGGAGTTAATCGATGATACCGGCATCAGATTCGGGATTGGCCCGGAAGGTGACAAGACATTCTGGGCGCTGATTCGGGTAAAAGAGATTAGCAATCCCAAGCTGGTCTACGATTTCGCGGCCAATTACTGCCTTGCTGAATGGCGCAGCAGCGCAAGCTGGCTTCCTTGCCCGGGAACCAGCAGCGCAGCAGAGGGATTTGTGGTGCTTCTGGATAATCCAAAGTTGGAAGACCGCCAGGAAAATGAATTAACCCTCTGGACCCACCCAAATAATGCCAGCCGGGGCTGGATCAGGGGGGTTTATCCTGAATTTACCATTCAACCAAACCATCACTTTGTTGCTGAGGTGGGGTGCCTGGCCGATAGTAAGGGGTGCAATGTTTCCTTTCGGTTGGATTTTAAAAACATCAATACCAGCGGTATCCGCAACTTGGGTTACTGGCAGGAAATATTCGATGGTGATACATCCAGGATAGATCTGGATTTATCCAATCATGCCGGGAAGCGTGTCCGGTTCATTCTAAGTGTTGAGGTGAATGGCGGTACCCCGGAGCGGGCGAACGCATTCTGGTTCGTGCCCGGGATTATTGAAGGAAAAATGCATACTCCTACTATAACTATGACCGCTACATTGACTTCGACGACGACAGCGTCTCAAACAATAACTTCCACTGCGACATACACCAATACGCCAACATCCACGATAACGCCAACACTAACACCAACACCAACATCTACTCTAACGCCGACCGAAACCTCAACATATGAAGCTATTTTGGAATTAGAGGCGATCAGGTGATAAGGCGACAATGTGAGATGGATAAGCAGGGATATTATTCTGGGGACACCGATGTCTGCTCATATATCAAATCACCTCTTCTTGTTAAAGAAAAACCTGTGTTTTCCGCAACAAATGATTGAGACCCACTCTTTTAGTTGTACCCCTGTTATTGGTATTCAGCCGTACTGAAGATCCGAATTTCCCAGTTAGGTGTGGGCGGATATGCATTTATTGATGTATGCAGTAATCCTGCCGAAATTTAACTGTCTGTTGAATTTGTTGCGTATGGAGAAAAACGTTTCACAAAAGATTTCTTAAATCATATGAAGGCAAGTGCTGAGCATTAATAAAGGTTCCGAATAAATCTCCACTGACCCGGTCACTATGCTGTCAACCATTTGTAAAAGAATATAAATGAACCAATAGTATAAAAATGAATGTCCTTTATGTATAATTCCTTCTAGCACTTCCTTTCGGATCTGGGAAAAGGAAAATGTTCACTAAGAAATTTTGGTATTAATTATTACCTAAAAGCGGTATTGGTAATGAATTGACTTATCATATGTTGGATGCAGGACGATTCTATTTAACGGAAATGGGTTTTGTCAGCCTTATATTGATCATATTGAGCCTGACAATAACCATCTAACTGTTTAAAGGATAAAATGAAATTATTATTTTTCATCTTTTTGATTTTACTGGTTTTTCTCACTGCCTGCGCAGCCCAACCAGCAGTGACCTCGCCAGCGGAAACTCTTCCACCGTATCCTCCAACTGAAACGCTATTTCCAGATCTCAGCCCAACTGTGAATACTCAGGTTTCTGAGCAGACCCTATCTTCGGGATTCGAGCAGATCCAATCGACAACCTGGCAGTGGATTTTTTTCACAAGCCCGGTGGAACAATACGATATCGAGACGCCTGCGAATTATCTCCTTACATTCAATGATGACGGCTCGCTGAACATTAAAGCCGACTGCAACGATGCCAGCGGAAACTACACGATCGATGGCAGCAGTCTCAGCATCGAGATCGGTCCCGTGACTAAGGCAGCCTGCCCTCCGGGGTCTTTGAGTGACAAGTTCATTAAATACCTGGGTTTTTCGGCAATATACTTTTTTAAAGATGGAAACCTGTTTATCGATATGATGGCTGATGGTGGGACTCTGGAATTTGCACCTGCAGATATGCCAAATGACGGGGCTGGATCACTGGTGGGCACCGCCTGGCAGTGGTCCGCGTTCACAAATCCGGTCGAACAATTCACCGTCGAAGACCCTCAAAATTACCTGCTGGCATTTAACGATGACAGCACGCTGAATATCAAAGCTGACTGCAACAACGCCAGCGGAAGTTACACGATTGACGGGAGCAGTCTCAATATCGAGATCGGTCCCATGACGCTGGCGGCCTGTCCGCCGGGGTCTTTTAGCGACCAGTTCATTAAATACCTGGGATTTTCGGCAATATACTTTTTTAAAGATGGAAACCTGTTTATCGATATGATGGCGGACGGCGGTATAATGGAATTCGCCCCGTCCGGTTGAATTACCGGAGATAGTTGTTTGGTTATTCCTTTTCTGTAAACGGGTGGAACAGTATAAATACAGCCTGTTTACAAATAGATGCCTACTGGTGACTGGCTGGAAAGCCACGGAGCGCAAAAACGAATCCTATTTTTTTGAGGAGAAACGACATGAAACTGAGCCGCCCTAAACAAATTACTTTCTGGATTGCAGTAATCCTAGCGGTCCTGGGTGTCATCGCCAGCTTGGTAACAGTCCCGGTTCTTTCCGGGTTTGCCTTCTGGTTGGTGGTGATTGGTTTTGTTGTCCTTGCTGCAGGAAACCTGCTCGAAGGAGTCTAATTTCCATATTCGCTACTGGGAGCCGGTTTATCAAAACCGGTCAGCTCCGCGGTTTTATTGGCTGGCTCCCTTTAGGCAATTCTTAAAAAACCGAAGGTTAGTATGAAATTTTACCTTCTTCCCACGATATTTTTATTTAGTTTGCTCGCTGGCTGTGCGGCCCAACCCACCACATCAGTGGTATTAACTGTCAGGCCAGCAGCCACGGATACACCGGTTCCACAGGCACAGGCCGGTCTGGAAGATGTGGTTGGGAACCTGGAATACAGCGGCATTCTACCGGATCGTTCGATCAAACTTAACGATGGCTACGCCAACTATGAAGATGGGAGCTCAAAGCTTCCGTATGTAGAATTGGCTGGCAACCTGATCCCCGGCGGTGACCTGAACGGGGATGGGTCTTTAGATGCGGTCGCAGTTCTTGTAGATAACACCACCGGCACTGGGGATTTTGTCTATTTTGTACCGGTGTTGAATGTTTTGTCTGAGCCAGTACCGCTGCAGGCGTTTCTGGTCGGGGACCGGATTCCGGTAAAGTCTCTGGCCATCGAGGGCGGTCAGGTTACTGCGGAATTGATAATGCCGGGGCTAGGTGACCCATCATGCTGCCCAACCCAAAATGTTCGCAAAGTTTACGAATATGAAAACGGCCAGCTGGTTGAAAAAAGCAGCCAGGAACGGGGTAGGGTAAACCTGGCCGATCTGGACGGCACACGCTGGCGGCTGGTCGACCTAAATCATGATCAAGAACCGCTGCTTCCAGAGACGGAAATCACCCTGGTTTTTGACCAAGGACAGATCAGCGGCTTTGCTGGCTGCAACGATTACAGCAGCCCAGTAACTGGAGACGAAGAGTTGCCGCAGGTATTTTCCGTTGGACCGGTCGCATTAACAGGTAAGCTTTGCTCAGATCCGATTTCAACTCAGGAAGCCAGCTTTCTTTACCGGCTGGAGAGCGTGGTGGCGTGGTGGTATGATTTCGGCTACCTGGCACTGACATATAAGATTGATGAGAATTCACTCGGAGTGCTGCGGTTTGAGCCGCAGGCGCCCTAAAGGGGATGGTTTTTATGGCTCCCCGGGTAAACAATTTATTTTATTTATAAGCCTTTCATCATTATTAACTGACCTGCTTTTGGATCTATATTAAGGGGGACATTATAACTTTGCACAAAAAGGACTCTCCTGATTTGGATTAAAAAGTTATAAAACAGCCCTTTACACAGAACGAATGTTCTGGTATTATACAAGAACATTCGTTCTTATAATTGAACTTCAGGACTGAATATGCCTCCCACTTATCTCCCCCAAATGGTAAACCTGGAAGTGAACGATATCCGGGTTATACAGGAATTTGCCGAACAGGAAGGGTTAGGGCAGGGCGGTTTCAGCGTTGCTCTGCGCTGGATTATCCGGGATTGGGAGAAATACAAACGGGACGCAGATTACGATGGATCACAAAACCAGGTGGGGAAATCACAATCGGGTTAAGAACATCAGCTTTGGAGTGATCTTTTAATGGCAGTGCCGCCTTAAGAAAGATCCTTCCACCTGGTTTCTACTTCCTCCTTTCATGGTAGAGGCGTCTAATGTGGACGTCTCTATCGTTTTAACATGTTGGCTCGAAAAAATCTCAGGGGGTTTTCTGGACCACGCCCAGGTAGATCGAGGCAGAGGTATCGCTGGTCCCGGCTGGATATGGCTCTCCGGGCATCCGCCAACCGCAGGTCTCAAAAACCAGCTGGGGGGAATCCGGGTTGAGGTAAGGTTCAATAGAGCGGTCCAGGTTGGAGGCGAATCCAAGCGATTTGCTGATCGGGCGGTTTAAATACCCCGGCACCTTCTCGCCGGGTATCCGGGTAAGGGCTGCCAGCTGGAAACCCTCAACAGTATTCTTGCCCTGGCTGATAACCACACGGGCGCCTTCCAGCCTGTTAAGGTTCTTTTTTACCTGGCTCAATGGAAATCCAGCCTGGTTATACCCATTTCCTTCCAGCGCCCTGCGGAATGGCTGACCCGCCCCTCCCAGGCCGGAATGAACCGTGACAAAGGTGACATCGGCTTGAGAACCGGCGCTGTACCTGCGGACACAGCCGTTAATCCCCTCCGCGCTGCAGGTAACAGAAGGCCGTAACCGGATCAGGATTGGGCTGCCGCTGTTTACCCTGCGGTTGGGCGGGTAAATCTTAATCTGGATCTCCCGGGTTGTGTCAAGGAAATCGATCCCGTAAAATTTCGAAAAAACCGGGTTTGCCATATTCGGGCGGTTGAGAGCGGTAATGGAAGGCAGCGATCCAGCCTGGTTTAATTTATCCCCGGAAAGACCGAGAGTATCGCCCAGAAATTCGGGATATGAACGGTAACCCCTGCCGCCGGGCGGGGTGCGGGTGGGAGCGGGCGATACCGGTATCTTGGTTGAAGTTGCAGTGGGGGTGGGCGTATTCGTAAATGTGGCTGTCGGGGTTGAGGTAGCCGTGGAAGTCGGGGTGCTGGTGTGGGTTGGGGTGGGTGTGAAGGTGGCCGTAGGTGTTGCGGTTGGTGTATCGGTGGGAGTGGGGGTGGGCGTGCTGGAAGCGGTGGGGGTGGGAGTATCGTCCGGTTCCTGTACAACCCGATATTCCTTGACCGGCTGCATCCCATTCCCGCACCAGTAGACATCCTCCCCCACCCTGGTACAGTTCGTTCCAATTTCAGCGACTGGAAGTTCCGGGTTCAGGCAGTACACCAGCACCTGCCAGCCCTGGTTGTGGCACAGCCTCAGCCTCTGGCGCGGTTCGGTCAAACCCGGGACAGGTCCCACACCCAGGTTTTCACAAACCTGCCAGTTGTAGCGCGGTTTTTCAGCAAGCGCTAGGCTGTCTTCTCCATACCCGGAGGGCAGCCCGGAGGCGGCTGAACTGCCTTTACCCCACAGGATAACCGCCGCCAGAAATACAACAGCAATTGTCACAAACAGAGCTAACAGGCGGCTGGGGGTGTCCTGCTTGCCCCAGAAACTGGCCCGTTGAAACAGTCCACCGTTCCGGTTGAATCCGAGGCGCTTTTTTTGTAAATCGCTTTTCAATCCTGAAAATTTTCTTTTAATGTTGAGGGCTGGATCTCCCCCCTTAAATTGTCCCACAATTCTTCCAGTCTCTTCTTTTCCGCAAGATATTTGGTATGATTCTGTGCCTGTTACAACTATTGTGCCAACAAATGGGTATTTGCAAAATAAATTGTCCCGCCGGCTAACAATTTCGTTAGGGCAAATTCAAACAATCTTTTAACCTAATAAATTCTAATCTGGGGTATGCTTAGGCAATAAACAAATTAGGAGAAATACTATGAAATTACGTATATTAACAGCAGTTTTTATTGTAATGGTAATCAGCTCTGCCTGCACCGGCACGTCTGGTTCAGACATTGGCGAAACAACCCAGGAGCCAGCATCTACCCAGGAAGAGGCACTCCCAGAACCGGCTGAAACGGAGCCCCCTGCCCCAACCCAGGTCGAAGTGCAGGAAACTGCCAGCATGGAAGCAGAATCATCCGGGGAACAAACAACACAAGGGCAGACAGGGTCTGCCGAAAAGGTCTTCCTGATCGTCCCCGATGAAACAGAAGCGCGCTTCCTGATCGATGAGGTTCTTCTTGGAGCACCTTTTACGGTAGTTGGCGCGACCAGTGCGGTCGGGGGAGAGATCAGGGCTGACCTGAATGCACCCAATAACGCCCAGGCGGATATTCGGGTTGATTTAACCACCATCGTAACGGATAACGAGCGCCGCAACGGCGCCATCCAGCGCTGGATACTGGAGACCGGTGAACCCGCCAACCAGGCCGCCGAATTCACTTCAGTTTCGGTCAGCGGGATACCTGAACAGCTCGAAGTTGGCCAGACTTTCGATTTCCAGATCAGCGGCGATTTAACCGTTAAGGGAGTAACCAAACCGCTGACATTTGACGGCACTGCCACCCTGGTATCCGAAGACCGCCTGGAAGGCTCTGCTTCCACCACAATCCTTTACACCGATTTCACCACAATCCCGAGCCTGCCGCCCCAGGTAGCCTCAGTGGAAGATGAAACCATCCTGGAGATCGATTTTGTAGCTGTGGCGGAATAAGTTCCGAAATTAATCTGGTTTGCCCAATATAAGCGCCGGTCAAATATCCTGACCGGCGTTTTTGATTATTTGCCCCTTGGTAATTGTTGACAATTATAGTTCAATACCTTATAATCAGGATGCTAACTAAAAATGACCACAAACACCATCCCATTCCATCAAATCGGTTCTGCTAAACCACCAGCCCTGCCTGAACCCGGTTCCATCTCAGAGATTTTTCAACTGCTGGAACGGGCTTCCCGCAGGCTCAAGCACATCCAGCGTTTGACGGTCCAGCAAACCGGATTAACCCCTTCACAGTTCTACATACTCAAACTGTTGTGGGAATGCGACCGCCGCCCGTTCAAGGAATTAGCACGGGAATTGATCTGCAGCCGGGCGACAATCACCGGCATTGTCGATACTCTTCAAAAAAATGGATTCATCCAGCGTGAGCCCAATCCCGATGACCGTCGGAGTTTGCTTGCTGCCCTTACAGAGAAAGGCAAGTCGCTTCAGGGAGAACTGCCCGACCTGGAGGTTTATTTCAACCAATGCTGCTCAGGCCTTTCAAAAGAAGAGTTTCAAACACTTCGTGTGCTGCTGGTGAAATTAAATATTTCACTTGAGAGTGAATGCGGAAGACCGGATTGGGAAATCGAGGAATAGACCGGAAACCCTGGGAATAACAACCGAAAGGAGAGAGGAGGACGAATGAATAATCTTACGATAAAGCAGTCGGGCATAATTCTGGTGCATGCGCTTGCTGGCTGGGCCTTTTGCGGGTTAGTGATGGGAACCGGCATGGCGCTTACCAGCCTCGAAAACACGCTCATCATCCACGCCCTGGCAGCGCCGTTGATCTTCTTTCTCGTATCCAGGTTCTACTACACACGTTTCAATTACACTTCGCCGCTGGTCACGGCATTATTGTTTCTGGCGGTGGTAATGTTGATGGATTTTTTTGTTGTTGGGTTGTTAATTAACCGGAGCCTTGAAATGTTCACCAGCCTTCTGGGAACCTGGATTCCATTCCTGCTGATATTCATCTCCACTTATCTGACCGGAGTATTTTACACCCGGCGAAGCCGGAAAATCGAAGCCGTCTGAACTTGCGGCGCTGTAAATGGAGCGATTTTATATGGACTGCAAAGAAAAAACACCCCTGCCGGTATGGATACTTGCTTCAGTCCTGTTGCTCTTCGGGCTGTTCGCCTTCTTCGGGTCGCTTTTTATGTGGGGCGAAGGCTTTATCCTGGACCCGCCCCCGGGGATGAACATCGCCTTTCCCCTGACCGATATCCTGGTAAACGCGCCGGCATGCCTGGTCGCGGCCTTCGGTTTGTGGAAGCTGAAACGGTTCGGGTACCCGGCCTCCCAGTTTGTGGCTGGGTTCTTCATCTATGCTTCGGTTTATATATTCGTTGAAGTATTCCAGGCCGGGTGGCCATACCCGCTGGAAATCCTGCTACCGCAGTTTGCAGCGGTTATTACCGCGTTTGTGCTGGTGGTTTATCTTTACAAAATCAGGGACCTGTTCACGAATTAATCTAACGGAACGGCCCCCCCTCATTCCCCCCAATGCACTTCAAATGTTATGATTAACGCTGGATGGATTTATCTCTCACTCCCAGGAGAAGCGGGGTTAAAAACAATGGATATTAAAATAGACCGGATCATCCGCAGCCAGCGAAAAACCATCGCCCTGGTCATCGAACCGGACGGAAGGCTTATCGTGCGAGCTCCCTACCTGGTATCAGACCGTGAGATCCAGCGTCTGGTAAACAGCAAAGAGGCCTGGATAGTACGCAAGCGGAAAGAATTCCTGGCTCAACCCAACTTAAAACCGCCCAGGACCCTCGCCGACGGTGAGCGGTTCTGGTATCTGGGTGATACCTACCCGCTGAAAATTGTGGATGATCTCAACCCGCCGCTCCATTTGAGCAGAAAATTTTACCTGTCGCGTTCAGCCCTGCCGCATGCCAACGAGATCTTCAAAGAATGGTACCGCCAGAGAACCCGGGAGGAAGTCACCCGGCGGGTCGAACACCTGTCGGAAGGGCTCAATCTCAAGTACCGCAGGATCCGGATCACCAGTGCCCGCACACGCTGGGGTTCCTGCTCGTCCAGGGGAAACCTGAATTTCACTTTGCGCCTGGCTATGACACCCCCGAAAGCCATTGATTATGTTGTCGTCCACGAGATGGCCCACCTGCTGGTACCCAACCACTCGAATGCCTTCTGGAAACAGGTCGAAAAGATCATGCCGGATTACCGGGAACAGAAAGTATGGCTGCAGAAATATGGCAGCCAGTTAGTAATATAACAATTTCGATTTCCGGCAGAAAGATCGACCCCCCATATGGGGATTTTTGGGGGCGGAACAATCTATTTACAACAAACTTGTGGGATAATATAAGACAGGTGAAAAAAAGAGAATCATAATCTTAAAAAGGAGAGAACTATGCCAACTGATCTGACAATTGAACTGGTCGACCGTCCCGGTACGCTGGCGGAATTGGGAGAAAGCCTCGGTAGAGCCGGGATTAATATTGAAGGAGGCTGCGGGTTTGCGATTGAAGGCAAAGGGATTGTCCACATACTGGTTGAAGACCCCGAAGTAGCCAGGATGGCAGTTGAAAGCGCCGACCTGCAGGTAATCGGCGAACGTGAAGTGCTGGTTGTCGAGATTGAGGACGCCCCCGGTGAACTGGGAAAGGTCACCCGCAAGGTATCGGATGCTGGTGTGAATATGGATTTGATTTACCTGTCTAAAGGTGGAAAATTGATTCTGGGCGTTGACGATATGGAGACCGCCCTCTCGGTAATTTAGTTTTTATTATTCTGGTAACAACGAAGTTCCCATTCCCCGGTAGAGATTACCGCCGGGGAATTTTCATTTCTTGACCATAATCTATTTGTCTTGAATGATCGGTATTTTTTCAAACCCAGGCAAGATTATTCATAGCTGTTGAAATTTTTTACGACCTT
>Ga0180437_10000531_pt1 | contig 73033 bp, 71 predicted proteins | sample SS_ome_4_FD_132410 | JGI IMG/M metagenome (GOLD analysis project Ga0180437, IMG submission 132410) | Hypersaline lake sediment archaeal communities from the Salton Sea, California, USA - SS_3_D_1 metaG | ecosystem: Environmental > Aquatic > Non-marine Saline and Alkaline > Hypersaline >...
AAACTAAAATTTCGAAACCCTAGTACTAACAAATACATTAGGGTCAACTCCGTTTTACCATCAAATAAATAGGAAACAACGTGTAAGCTATTAAAATGTAAGTGTAGATGTAGGTCTCACGGTGATTTACCGTGAGACCCACCGCTGGCGTAGAACTTTCTACGCAACTCGAAACGACACGGGTCAACTTTATTTTTTACGTGAGTTCATATAAATTTTCGCGCCAGATTTCGATACATCCAACACTTAGTATTTCTTAGGTCACTTTTTAGAAAATAATGTTGACCTTGGCGCCATTTTTTATTTCCAGGTTTGGCATCACTGATTGACAAAAGTGGTGACCATGCCATATAAAATAGTCATCATACTTGGTGTGTCGGTCAAGTTCAATAATCAACAGTATTTAGCAAAAAGCAAACATGACACGTTTACCACCAACACAACCACTCTTAAAGGAAAATCATATAGAAGGCAAAGAAATTCGTGGTGTTCAATCATGGATTTATTGGGATGTCGATGAATCCCAAGTCACTGGACCACGTTATGGAGATGTTGATGCTTGTTCTCGGATAGCTCTTTCGACTCTCTGCAAGATAGCTTTTATGAAAGATCATGGATGTCAACAAGCTGATGACATGCGAAATGAGGATAAATCACATTACTGGCAGTTTGATATTCCCCATGCTCGTCTCTGTTATGAACCGTTGCGAAAACGGAATGGAATGCCTTCCCGTGGGTTTCGTATGCATTTGTTGAAACATGATCCAGCTTTTGGATTTGGAAATGGAATAGAAAAAGTAACTCGTCAAGCAGCCGAACTTATTGAGGGTGTCAAGAGAGGCAAAATTCGTAAGCCTGGAAAAGGTGAGGAATGGACAAGACTTACCAACGTGAAAATGTGGGCTCTTTTGCTTGATCAACATTTTCCTCATTTGAAGTTACAAGAAGAAAAAAAGATCGCACAATGTTCCAACCAAACAGAACCTCTGCAAAGTCCAGAGAATCCAGCCAATCCCGAGACTGTTTTGGATGCTCGTGTTCTCATGCCACACTGTCGAAACAAAAACATCGATTCATTGCAATCCGATCTACTGAATTACTTGGTACGATCTGGTGAAGAGATGATGAATGATGCCTTATGTGTGCAAGAGCGCCATGCTCAACAAAACGCTGAAGATGTTAATGAATACTATGATGACAATCATATGAGGATGATGATGGAAGAAAAAGCAGCTGACATGGATGGTTCAACACGTGATTCTGTGCCAATGGTTGATGAAGACGATCAAAAACAATCATCTGCTCCATCTCAAGCACCACCACCACCACCACCAGTGAGAACTAGTGGTTTCACTGTCCGTTTTCCCATTGGATCCAAAACAATCGAAATATTCCCAGAATGCACAAATCCCACAAAACTGTTGGTGACTCGTCGTTATGATTTGGATGGTCTTTTTTCCGGTCATTTTGATCGTCTACGTTTTAATCCGTATGGAGTGCCAACCGAAAGTGATGAAGAACGGATGCGACGCGAAAGTATGGAATGGTTGGATTATGCTGGATTCGATATGCATGGTGATCGAATTAAGCATCATATGATACTTGAGGATTTAGATTTCATCGAGCATTTGCGCAACAATTACATTCATCAAGAACGTCTGATTAACAAAACTTATGAAATCACAGAGTATCGCAAAATCGAAATTGATCAAAATGAGTTGGAAACACATGAATTGAAGGAATGTGAAAAATGGCGGACAAGAGCAAAAGTAAAAATGCAACAATTAGAAATGAAGATTGAAAAGATGGAAGACCTCTCGGAGATATTAAAGATGCAGCAGAAACATGCTGAATTGAAGATTCAAGTTGAACGTGATATTCGAGAAATGTGTTTGGATCGTATGAAGCGTAATGCCATCAATAATCTCCGTTTTGAAACTATGTCTGGTTTGAAGGAATTTCTTTTTGAAATCACTAATGTGCCATACAAATCTGGTGCCACTCAAGCCTATGTTGATCAATACCAAAAAGTGATGAATGAACGTGGAACGTTGTGCTTTGATTTTTTCCGCAAAGATGCTGTGTTGTCTACGTTTGCAAACATGATGATATGGATGCGAGCAGTTGTGAATCAACGAACTGTGGTTCACATGCATCAAATGGTTGAAGCAATGATCATAACTCAATTGGATAGTTCCCGTCATGGATATGGTGATCCAATACATACACATGCTCTAATTACTGGAGACGCTGGTTACGGAAAATCATTTGCAGAAAAAGTCATGACTCATCTCTATCCGCCAGGTGTTGTCAAAAAAGAAGGTCATGTCACACGACAAGCTCATAATACTCCTCACAATTGGAATTATTACATCCGTTCAGCAGAGGAATCACCTACTGATCGTATGGGCACCGACGCTAAAGGTGGAACGATTCCTTCTGATTCAGAGTACAAACAAAAGTTGTCTGAAGGTTTGTTGCCAGTTGATCGTTCTATTGTTTTGCCCAGTGGTGAACGCAGTCAGGAAATTTTTATTCTCCCCTACATTGGAACTTCCATTGATTGCACTAATCAGTGCTTGGATAATTTGGATACTCCATCAAAAGAACGTCGCATAATCATGCCAGCTCAAATCGATAAACGTTGTCGTGATGATTTGAGCTTCGAACAGATTCAAGCCTCTGCTGATTACATGGACAAAGAAAATGGTGAAAACAATGTGGAGAAAATCCGTACTCTTTTCACTTTGAAATTCATGGTTGAAATGTTGATTGGAACTTTCCTACTTCCTGATGTGGACACAAATGCAGCAATGGTGATGTTTGATAAAATGGCCGAAGAAATGAAACAAAACACGAAGAATTGTACGATTTGTACACGTGATCGAGATCGTGTGAAAAACACTATTCGTGGTTTAACTATTTTGGATGCCATTGTTTCTACATTCTGGGCTGAGGGAACCCAAAACATGAAGAAAAATCATCGTTGGCAATTTGAAGATCTTCTTCAAGTTGGTGTGCAATTGGTTTCCAGGAGAGAACATGCAATCTATGCATTCAGTTTGCTTTCGAATGCAATCATTCCAAAAGACAGTTCACGTGTTGCTCGTGCCATTGCTTCTGTCTATAATATTCATATCACACGTAAGGATACGTACCGTAAGAAAGAAGGAATTAAATATCGACCTGAAACTTCAACAACTATGCGTGAATATTCGCGTTTCCATTATATTGCCATTCCAGGCCGACGTGACGAAATTATTGAACATGTTGCGAAAAACATGCCTCCACCACGTATGGGAAAGGCAGAAATCAAAGATGTCATACAAGCCATGGAAAGGAATCGGTATATGGTTCATAAACGTCGCTCAGATCAGTCTGGTCCTATCCTTTTGGATGAAGGACGTGTTGAGGGAGTGTGGAATGATGATAATGACAATTATGCTGAAAGATTGGCGAAATATGAAGCTGATGTGCAAGTTTTGAAGGCACATAATAAGCAAGTACTTCAGAGAAGAGCTGCTGGACAACTTGTGCAAGTGAATCAGAATCAAAATCCACAGCAGGCACCACAATTGGATCCAAATAGAGAATATACTTTACCTGAACCACCTACACGTGTTGAACCTGTGTTGATAAGATTGGATAAGAAAAAAGTGGAATCGATCCCTGGGGCAGCTGTAGTGAAAGATTCTACACATCAAGAACACTTGTTGATTGCGCAGGAACTAATTACCACCAGAACCAAGACCATGGAAAAACTTCTTCACAGATGTATTCAAAAAGTACTGACGGTGACTGCCGAAATTCCTGACAAAATTCTTTTGGGTATTGCTTATGATGAAAATGCTGCGGCTGAGCAAGAAGATCATCAAATGGAAGATATCGATGATGATGAACATGATGATGACGATGATGATGATGAAGATGAATATGATGAATCAAATACAAATCGGAAATATCCCCAATTTCATGCGGCCATCACAATTGATAAGAATGATGAGGAAGAGTCATTTGTTAAGAATTATCCAGTTTTGAAGCTCAACCAACCACCATTAATAGAACCAAATTATGAGTCTGTTTCTGTGTTAAAACAAACATTGTTATACACTCCCACTGAGCAGAAAACAAAGTATTTGGAACGCAATATTGGTGCACCCAGTTCAAGAGCATACATTTATGAAGATATAGAAATGGAATCGTTCAGAAATCAAGCTCTGAAATGTGGAAGATTGTTGTATGATCATGCTCCATGGTTGCCGCACATAAAACATGCTGCAATAGAGGCATATTACAAGGAGAATAGAAAGGAAGTTAATGGAAACTTTATAGTATACAGTGGGCAACCGTATGAATTTATTCAATCGGATTATCCTTTGATGTGGGCAAATGATGTGAATCGTGATGCCACTGACCGAACACATCGAATTGCAGAAGCAGCACATGTCACGCGGGAACAGATTCAAAAATATCATCTATCCAAGAGAGAAAAACTCGCTCATGATAGTTCGTTTATGATTGACAAAAACACTTTTTCGAGACTGGCTGCAGTTAGGATCAAACGTGGGAGTCATAGTTGTATTATTGAAGACCCACATTCGTTTCTGGGGAAACGATCGAAGGATAACATTGATTTGTCTGGTGAAAGCACAAATAGTTTCAGTGATACTTGTTCAGACACTGTGAACAAACGACGTCGTGGAAGTGTTGGGGTTGGACCTTCACGTGAAAAGTTTGTGCCAGCAAAGAATAATTCGCCATTTAACTTTGCACAAGAATTCAGACGAGAATGTAATTTGCCAGACAAACCACCAACCATATCTACGAATTCGATTGCGATTTCAAATTCGCGTTCTGCAATCCTCAAAAAAAGTCGTTCGCGATCTACTGAGGATATTTCATTGTTTGGTCAATGCAGTAGTGATAATTACAGTTCTGCATCTGAGATGGATTATGATAATGCAAACTATCTGGATCAACGAGATTTATTACAAACACCAACTGCAACTCATCGGTGAATGTTGGATTAAAAATGAAATAAATAAAATGTAATAATTGCATAAAAATTCATTTATTTCACACATATTAAAGGAAACGGAGGATCACAAATTAAACTGCTATTGTTTTTCACAGAATGATCACGCGATGTTGGTAACATCAACCATAATTCCTTCGTGGATTCATACCAGTTAGCAATAATACTTTTATTGCGGAGTGCTCTCACAAGTTGATTACAATAAGAAGTTTCAACACCCCGCAAACTGGTTTTAAATTGCGATTTCGCAGGATGTTTGTTCAGCGCGGCTTCGATCTGAGCTGCACAATGTTCAGGCCGAATCGATTCCAATTGTTGATTCAAATCTTGAAGCTTTTTCAAGGTGCGTTGACGTTTTAACGATACGAATTGTGCTTCCAACAAAGGATCCAATAGGCATTGCTTAGTGTTGTTTGAGTTGAAATCCATCGAGTTTTCCTGAAGATGATCATATTGACCAACCGCACGAACCATATCGGATATTAGGTAGCCTCTGACCGATTGTTTTGCTTCCCATGTAGATCGACATGTAGGACATACTTTTTGAAATGAAGGATGTGCTATACAACTGCTACAAAAGAAATGACCACATTTACCCCCAATTGCCGTGGACATTGGTTGATAACATATTGGACAACTCACTAAATCGCGAAGTACTTGGATGAGTGTTTCCAATTTCTTCTTTCGTATACGTTTACCACTATTGAGATGCTTCATTTTCGAAGGCATAATGTAGAAGAAGAAGAATAAAGGTTTTGACACGTTTGGTTTATTATATATTTTATATGGTTCAAATACCACCTATAGTTATTGTTGAGGGAATGACTACTCTTTTTTAGTGGTGGTGACAGCAGTCTGAAGGTGGTGACCGACAGACGAAACAAATAACACTAAAAGGAATAACGTAATCAATCCCAATAAAGCCAGTTGCCACGCATTCCACCAACTGAAATTTCCGCAGTCGTGTCCTGGTGCACATTCACAAGTTCCACTGATTCCATCTGGAACATACACATGATTTGGGGGACACAAAGTATCCATGGAACGCCAATACACTAACAATAATGGTGTGAGTACATCCAATGCTTCAGGAATTGATTTATTACAAAATAGAACATCATATGGCTCATCTATTGAATTGTATAGCGCAGCTCCAAGAAGAAGATTTTCAAACACATCGTAATTTGACGATGGAACTTGTTCATAACGTGCAGCACATCTACTGTCAGCAAGACACAATGTGTGGAGATGTACGATATCATAAGGAGTAGGAGAAGTTCCAGTGCAAGGCAAACTGGTGCTGATGGAATGTTGAATTCCAACAAAAAGCAAGAGCAACAACAACAGAATCGCTTTCATTGTATTTTGTGTTTTTGAAATGGTTCAGAAGTAGCAATACTGTTCTTCAGTGCCTCTTCCAATAAGATCAATAGTATATCAACACCATGAACAATTTCATTTTGGTTACAAATCTGTGCTTGCCAAGTGGGTCCGTCATAAACACGTTTTGGACCTTCACGCGATCCAGATTCTAATTCTTCCACTGGCAATAATTCTAGAACACGTGTGACTTTTTTCGCAGACATCAGTGTGCAAAAAAAAATAATTCCAAATTTGGGATTTGACTATTGTGATTACCTCATTAGTTAAATACTGACTTGAAACCACAAATGGTAATTTCTTGACTTAAATTAATTGTCTCTCACTCTATTCAGAGAACCATCATTTCTACTGTTATCCATCCCCACCCACCCCACCCCATTATCGTACAAAAACAAACAACTCTCAAACTATCTATCTAATCGAGTTAGTTTTTCTTTCTTTTTCCAAAATGTCTGACAAAAAAAAGAGGAAGCGTCCTGCCAAGGAAGAGGTAGTGCAACAGCAAATCTCCCCTCTGAAAATGAAACTCCAACAAGCCTCCACTCATTGTTCAGAGAAGAAACTGAAACCAAGCAGTGCCGGAGATGGGACTGATATATTTGGAATATGTTTGTCTGTGCGAAACACAGAAACCAAGACCAGCACTGGGTCGATGAAGAATGCATATCTGAGTGTTCTTATTGGAAACATGCAGAACATGCTTGAGAAGCTGCCTTCTGAGATGCTCGATACAAGAGGGTTATCGTTTAATGATGAAAAGCAGTTTCTTACTGTGTGGATGAACAAACCCAAAAGGCTAAGTAAGCAAGCAAAAGAAAAAGGTGTTGTTGAAGTCAAACCAAGTGATATTCTTCAGAAAGATCGGCTATATCAGAATTTCTATCCATTGACTTGCATTCGCGTCAAAAAAAACTATGGTGAGGTCGCTACTTCTGCGGTGTTCAAATTTGTGAAATTGTCTGGTCTGTATGCTGAAACATATTCTGATAAGAATGGTGTTTTGAGATCTTCTTTGAATGTCTATGACGTACTTCCCACCGGGTTTTCCATTGATCATGAAACATTGCATTCAATCTTACTTTCCTATCCTGATTCAACATGGAAATTGAATGTGCCAAAAAAACATTCCTTTTCGTTTGGTGCTGTTCTACTGCAGGATCCTTTTAGAAACATCGAAGCTGCTGGAGGTGCTATGAGTGTTTATGGACAATCAGTTGGTGAGCGACCAGCTCAAACATCTAGTTCATCAACCTCCACTGCTACAGCAGAAGAAACTGCTGCAGCAAATAAACCGAAATTATATTTTTCAATGTGTGGCCCTTATGTTCAAATCGAGCAACCTGAAGATGATGAAGAAGATGTTGAAGAACAAAAGGAAGATCGTGAATCTGATGAAGAAGATGATGATAGTGGAGCCGAAGAAAGCCCGTCAAAAAAACAAAAAACAGATTCTGTTGACGATGAACAAATGACAGAAGCTGCAGAAGCTGAAGATCCTGCCAAACTATACTATGCCAATGTCCGTGCTTATCAGGAATCATTTGCATCTTTGGGCGTCACTGAAGCTTTATTGTGGAAGGATGTAGTTCATCCATGGCTTGGAAAACAATCTTTGTTTCTCTTGGGCTCAGTTGATAAAGTACCAATGCCCAGTGGTTCTGATTTGGAATTCAAAGAAGCTATTGAAATGACTGCTACTCTAGTCTCCTTGGATCTTCGTCAATCTTTGATGCGTCACGCTATCCCTGTTACCGAGAAATGGGCCAATCCATACCTCTCTGTGGAACATAGTCCTGCTGATGACAATGGTGGAGAAACAAAGTTTATTGGAATCAGTTTACTTTCATCTTCGGCAAGCAAAGATCGCAAACTTGCAATCAAAAAGGTAGAGAAAAACAAAGCCGATCTTTATGCAATTGTTTCTCCATCGATTATGGATGCTTGTGAACAAGAATGGTCCAGCAAGGGAGGACTGTCGAAAATGAATGCAACCGATGGTGATGAATTCCTTTCGAAATATGGAGGTTTGAAAGATGCTCAAGGAATTACGACTGCTGCGATTTATTGTGTGGTCAAGAAACCTATGTTCAATGATATGCATCCAAGTTGGATGCAGAAAATTAAAGATATTATGCCTGACAGTGATGAAACTTGGAGTCGCATGGAACGTTTGATTGGTGGATGTAATGTCGTTATCAAAGACGAAGAACAAGCTGCTGCTGAACAAGTTTCATCTTCATCATCAAAAACAAAGTCTTCTTCATCTACTGCAATTTGAATAGTTTTCTTTTTTCTTTTTCTTTTTTCTGTTGAATGCCAATAATAAATTTTTATTTGCATTACATTACTCTGGAATGATACTGCATTCTCCCAGCAGCACTATTATAAACCGAATGAGCATATCGATTAATCATTGCAGCCATTGCCATGTCGTCATTCATGCTACGATCACTTCCTTTACCACTGGCAACACGTCTGAGATTCAAATCATACACATCCTTTGGCGGTTTTGTATGCCAACTGAATTGCATCAGTTGTTCCTTCAATTCAGAGACCAATGCATCACCATTTTTTCCGCTCGATACAGTGTAGATATCGTCGGAAATGGCGATTGAATGGTCCACCAAACAGCAATTCATATCTTTGATCATGGCATACTTGCTTTCAGGAGTGGTACGCAATCCTGAACCACCTTTGCCTTTGTCTTCACGCATTTCCACACATCCATGAGTCAGATTTGCACTTTCCAATTCCTGCCAATGCAACGAAGCCTGTAATCCTGTATTGGATTCTACGGCCAAGACAAATGTGGCATCTTCGAAGAATCGAAAGTGTCGTCTAAGTCCTTGCATATGACCAAGAAAAACCATTTGTTGTTCATTGGCATCTGCAAAAAAAAATTGGAAATCGAATTCCAATTTCCCTATTTAGTAAGTCGTTGAATTTTAAGTGTAGCTCAACATACTTTCTACAGGAACCGACTCGAGACCGCAGATCTGAAAAATGATGAAACAAGAAAAGATAAAAGTCAGGTAAATGGCCATTACAAAAAAACTGTCGTATTTGGAGGAATCTCTCGTCAATCATGAGGGTGAGGAAGCACGTGTACAAATATTGAAAAGTATGACCGACAAAGTTGTAGAATTGCTTACAAGTAAATACTATACACGATTCATTGAACAGATGATCGTGAATGGTGCCTCTCAAGCTGAAGCTGAACAATTTGCTATTCGCAGAACACAAGAAATCGCTGCGAAATTGACTATGTTACGGGAGAAAGCTATCGTGGAAAGAAAGATGTTGCCATTACAAATGTTGTTGTTCTATTCTATGAACTATTGTCCGGAAATGTGTGATTGGCATTGCAATCCAGAGCAATGTGAAGCTCCTCTGGATGAATCCAGTCAATCGGTATTTTTTGATACCCTTGCAAAATTGACTGGCATGTGCATTCTACGCAAATTCACTATTGAATCATATATTTCAAGGATATCGACGACACTCAAGACTGGTAGGGCGGAGATTGGTGATGTTGAATCTCATATGTGGAAGCCGACAACACAACCCATACGAAAAAAACTGAGGGTTCGAAAACGCCCCAATGTTGTAAATCAAAATAAACAACAAAGAAGATAACATACCACCATCATTGGACCAGCATAATACGCAGTCACAATCGCATAATGAGAAGGACTACCAGCATTTGGATCTATTGCTATAATGACTTCACGAACATGTTGATTTGTGTACACAAACCGTTCTCTAAAAAGATCTATCACATATTGACGTACAAAACATGGTTCCGTTTCATCAGCTACAAGTCCATAAAGCTCTCGCTGTCGCTGAGCAGCATCATCTATCATGGTTTCACGGATTTTTTCATGTTTATCCAAACCATGCCAAGGTGGAATTGCCCAAGCAACATGTGAGATATCGCACAAGGAATTGTCTTCCTGGCATTGTAACCGATTACATACAAGATTAATTACATATGATGCCCACATCGGCGATCCATCGGCTTTCCTCAGCTTCATGATTTTATTATACCAATTGGTTGAGCCGAGCGGAGTGCTGATTGCGAAGAGTGCAGCTAGTTTTTTCAAAAGTGTTGGCAAAACCACTTCTGAGAAAAACTTTGCATCCATCTGGGATGCCTCCTCCACGACGACTATGTCGCCACCTGTTCCTTTAGTGGTGCTAACCTGGATCAAACGAATGCATCAAAACTGTTAGTACAACAACAACAACATGAAAAAACAAAAAGGGACGACAATTGCAGGTATTTGAACAAAATTGAAAATAACATTTATATAGCATACCCGATTACATCGAGTTTTTCACGCAGAGTCAAGAAAATCAAAACTCCACCAATAAATCCAAGAACAACATCATACAATGTACAACATCGAGTGCATACAGCGACAATTTCTACAAGTGCCAGAACAAGCCATGGTATAACACTATTGCGCGAATCGCCAGCTACATATGCTGCCAACAATGAACGTGATCTTGGTCCGAATGGATACATATCCTTCATCGAAGGTGACAACATAAAACCAATTTCCACAACCAATGCTATTACGAGTGCCACGATCCATGCAAGACGTCCACGTCCTCGTTGGACAAAAGAAAGTGGAAACAGGATGGTGCAAATTATTCCCAATGGTGCCAAATCTAAAAACGTACAGGAAATCCCCATTTCTATTGTATGTGATGATAATTCCCAAATTTGGGAATGCCTCCTGCAAATATATAGTAAACGTTTTCTGCGATTCTGACAAACTTTCTATTTTTGGCAGCCCTGATACATATATCGTCTAACAACTTCCTTGTATACCTCAACATCCTAGACTTTCATTTTGATACAGTCACACACAGCCGTCACTTACTATTATCCACCTACCCTCGAAACATGACATATAACGCCCTTGAATTCGTCACTGGTGCATGTGAGCAGCAGTATAACAAAACCATGCAGGACCGAATGAATCCTCATGCGGATGATGATGATTATGATGCCGAGTTTGATGAATTTAGTGCAGGAGTTGAACGTAAGATGATTGAAGATGCAGTAGAAGATATTGGTGAAACTTTATCAGTATCGAAGAACAAGAAGAAAAAGAAACAAAAGAAGCAAGAAGATGAAGATGATATCTCTGATATGGATGAAGATGATATTTTATCAGAAGCGGATGGAGTAGAAGAAGATGAAAGTTCATCAGCTGATGAAAATGATCTTAGTGATGTGAATTCTATTGATTCAGTCATGGAAGATCAGAATCAAGAAGAAGCAGTTCCAATTGTTGTTGCCAATCTTGTCCCTAAAACTGCAATCAAGACAAAATCGAAGAATCAAAAACAGAAGGAACCCGTCACGCCAAAGAAAGCCGTTATGAAAGAATACGACGAAGAACAAAAACCTGATTCAATCGTTCGGATTTCATGGACCCTTCCATTAGCAGAACGCAAACCTCGACCGGATGAACTTCGTGAAGGCAATTACGGCATCATTCTTCCTGGTGATCCTATTGATGATTTACCTTCAGGAAAAACTCTGAACTCCATGAGGAAGAATTACACTGGGAAAACTAATCTGATTACTTGGATTTGGTTCAACATGTGTGAAAAGGTTGTCGATAATTGTGATGTCGATCCTGAGAAATTGCCCCCCATGGTCCGGAAAGGATGCAACGTATTCCGCACCAAATCTGGGAAGATTTTGCCGATGCCCAAGGAATGTGAAAATGAGATTTGTCGCAATCTCAAGATAAGTAGAACTACTACCGATCTACCCACGAAATGGGTGAAACATACCGAGACTGCTCATTTAGTCGAAGTTCCAGTTTATACTGCTCATCTCTGGTCCATCCGAGACAAGAAGAAAAAGAATCGCGAAAAGGCGGCTGCTGTGGTTGCGAAAGACGCAAAAACAACGAAACAGGAAAAGAAGAAGAAGAATCGCAAAGATCGGAGTGATGATAATGAATCTGAAGAAAACCATTCTGATGATCCCGATGAAAAACCAACCAGTGGTCGTGGAAGTCGTGGTGGTCGTGGTGGAGGTCGAGGCAGTCGTGGAGGTCGTGGTTGGAGTCGTGGTGGTGGTGCTACTACTGCAACAAGCGCCAGAGGACGCGCTGCAAAACCACCACCAGTAGAAGAACCTGCTCCGTCTAGCAGAGGTCGTGGTCGGAAGACAGCTTCTTCTTTTTCTGCTATTCCAAAAGGAGAAATTGTCACAGTTGTGGATTGTGAAACAGAGATTCCTAGTAGTGATACTTTTGTTGAAAAATCAGCATCGGTTTCACGTAAGAGGAAAACACCAGAATCTTCAATTGAACCAGAAAAGTCATTGCTCTCAACACCATCACAGAAAAAACAAAAGGCAGAACCTGTGGGCAAACGCAAAAGAGTTGTTGCAGGAACCCCTTTTGTCCAAGCATTGGCCAAGGTTGCAAAACAGCTTCCAGAACAACAATTTGGAGGCATTTTCAAGATTGTTGAAGATGAGTTGCAAGAGCATGGAAATGATTGGATGAAATACATCGGTTTGAAGAGACTTGGACTGTTTACTCAATATGCGGGTGCATTATTCCAATACGAAGAAGAAACCTGTGCGGAGCTGAATGAAGAAAGCTTGGATTCTGTTCTTTCGTTTGTTAGCAACTTCAATGAGTGGATGTCTTTGACGAAATCGAAACCGGATATCTTCAATTCGACTAAAAGTGTAATACCACTTCCTGATGGAGTCAGTGTCCGCCAATGTTTGTTGTGGGATGCAATCAAGACATTGTTTGATAGCATGGAAAAGAAGAATTTGGAATTGCCGATTGAATCCAGTATTTTCAAGGATATCCATGTTCCAGAAAAAGGCAATGTTCTGACGGAAATGACGAAAATTTTTGACGCGAACGATATTTTGATTGAAAAGTTTTACATGGATGAGAATTGGATAATGAGCATGTTTATGTACATGTTTACATTCGAATAAATTTATTTGTTTTTACTAATCCAGTCACTTACTCGACGTCTACGAATGCAACAAACACAAAAGAGAATAGTAAGACAAATCAAGAACAACTGCACCAGTTGGATCAGTCGTGCACGAGAAGGTTCCACAAAGTCGTCAATTGGGATGATGGTAGGCATCTTTCACTACTTAAAAATCTAATTTGAAGTTCACTAATGAATCTAAAGGTTTCAAGCTTGCAATGAATGCAAAAAGTAGGAGAGTTGTCAAAATGAAGAACACTGCTATGTGCAAAGTGCCGATATTCGTCCAAAATATAATGTCTTTGCTGACGCGAATGAGTGCGTGCGTGAGGATGAATAGGAACACAGAATGGCCAAACAAGACTGCGTAATGAAGAAAAAACTGTACTCGAGGATTAACTTTCGATGGTAAAGCCCAATGAAATCGATGTGTTAATAAATAGTAAAGTCCGAAAGCAAACAGAAACACCCAGAATTTCAGATGTATTTGTTGTGCCAGATTTGCCCCATCAAGTAAGTAAGTAAAGGAAAAACTTAGAATGGCCAGTATACCAACGGCCAAGTTTGTGATGATAGGATTGATCTTGAATTCACTATTATCGCTCTCCATTTCTAAACCGCATACAACTGCTCTTCTGTACGCTGCGCAATTGTTTTTACAATATATAGCAGAATAGCACTTTTTATATGGGTTCCCAAAATTGGGAATGCTGCGTTCCATATATACTTGATATGGTATGGGAAGTCGTTATTAACTTAGACATACATTTGAGCGTTCAAGTCTAACGGTCACAAAAAAAAATCAATCAAGAAATGGCTGCTTGGCAGAACCAAGCGAAACTTACTGGAGAAGATCGTTTGTGGTCAATTGGTAATTATGTTGCATTCAAATCATGTTGGTTTCAAGACTGCAATGGAGAAGAAGTCAACCTGAGTTTTGGGGACGAACTCTTGGTGAAGAAGGACGCAGAACAAAACGTTATTGTGTTATGTTCAATGAAAATCAACGCATTGCATAGTGTTTGTAAACTTGTTTGTGTTCCGTTGACGTCAAATGGTAAGATTGAGGATCGTTTTATGATTGTGTCGGCAAACGAGATCTTGCAACAGTCTGGAAACTGGAAAAAATTGATGCCATTCAACAACAACACGCCGTTCCATGTTTTGTGTGATGCGAATATGGAAGAATTTCAACAGAAATGGAATTCCAAGAAGTATAACAAGAAATCAATGGCAAACTATCTTAGTTTATGTAAACAGTACCGTTCGTTTAAGGATTCTATTCAGCAGAGCGCTGAAGATCGAGTCAAGAAGATTTCTAATTGTATGCGAAAGAAACATGAATCGAATGTCAATTCCATGAAGCGTTTGAACGACAAGGTCCATAAGTACAAGAGAAAATGCAAGTCGCAGAAACTTTTGATAGATCAATTGATGAAAACCTTGAAGGAAAACCAGAATGTCACCACAAGCAATAGTTCTCGCAATTCTGATGTCCAGATGTCTCCAATTGATATGGAGGAATTCGATGAGTGTGAAGAAGCGAATATGGAAGGAGTTTCAATTGAGAGTGTATTGAGAAAGCAAAAAAATTAAAATAAATTAACATCTTGACTGTATAATATTATTTATTGCATATGCGAATGTAGATTAGTCTAATCAAAATGGCAGGATATTTTCAGTGTGTGTTGGTTGTACAATTGAATTTAAGTACGCTTGAATATGCACCACGGTTGCATTGTTGGCTTAGTCATGAACCGCAATCGATAACTGTTTTTCCTGTTGGTGGTCAACCCGCACTCAAGTCTACACCACATTTTCAGCCTCATGGACGATACCAGCTGAAATTCAACTTGCAAAAAAATCAACAACTTTATTCATGCACACATCTGCACTTGTTGTTAACTGGAATGCGTAGACGCAAACCTAATGACAGAGAACCTGCCAGAGCAGTTTTGGGAGAGGGCGAACTCCGTTTGTATCCAACAACGGAAAATAAATTAGAGCTACGTTTAGCGGATGATCCATCGTTGGTGAAGGGGACAGTAACAAAAATCGAAGTAGTTTTGCCTTCAACATATCCTGACACGCCAAATCGATTGCGAATACTTAGTGCTTCCCGCACACTTGCTGAGGATTACATCAAAGATTGTTTGAATGTTTATTCAGGATATTCAAATAGTGGATGGATGTTTAAGAAATCTCCCATGGTAGAAGGCCGTAATCGGTTTGTCTCCATGACACACAAACAACGATTTCGTGATATGCCGATTGAAGCATTTCTGGCTAACAGTGGAAAACAGAAAGCACTTGACGAAGATCTCTTGAAAACTTTGCTAGACCGTGCATTGATTCTTTGTGGAATGAGTCGATCTGAAATCACGAGTGGAGCCCGTAGCTTATTGTCCAAGAAGAATGAAAAAACATTACCTTTGACCCGTGCTGAAAATGAAGCCGCTGCTGTGCTGATGCGTACCCTTTCAGGATATGTGCACATGCTACGCTATGTTGGAGATTATGCATTGAATAAACATGGAAAAATCATCAGTATAGATACATTTGATGATGCTTTAATAGCTGCTGGTGGACAGTCTGGAAGTGATTGTGAAGACATGGGTCGTGCAGTCTATGAATTGATCCGTTGCTTTCGCACGAGTGAACAATTCAAGGATGAACTCCTTGATTTGCTTCGAAACGTGTCACAACATTACATTTTCTTTGGCATTCTGTGTGATGTCTCGCATGCATCATACGATCCAAAGATCGTTGGCAGTGCAAAGGAATCGTTGAATGCTCATTTCATGGTCATGGGCTTGCCAAAAGCATTGGCAGACAAATTTGTGAAACGAGCTAACTTGAATGGTCGTGATCTACAAAATGCATTACGTGGCAGCACCGAAAAGCACAGCAGCTCATTGACACAAGCTGTGACTGCGTTAATCTTCAAAAAACCTTTTCCACGTCAATTGCTTTGGCCAGTTCTTATTGGAGAAGGTACAGGTCGAGTTTCTCCAAAGATCAGACCGGAACGTGATTATAGCAGTGATGATCCAGAAAAGGCTTCGCAGGATGCATTGGATAGTCATGCTGCATTGAAGAAATTGAACGATGCAAAAGTGTTGGAAACACCAGTCTCATTTGAAGCTAGGAATTTCAGCAGCGCTCATTCCCGCACAAGTGATCAACCATTGAATCCATATTATCGTTATGCTGTTGAAGCATTGACTATGCAATCGATTGAGGAAGGCGGAAATGTGGGTCGTATGCTTTGGGTCAATGTAAACAAACAACAAAACAAATTAACTAATGGTGTCTCTTTCAATAGCATTGTCTATGGTGATGATGATGTGGGATTGTTATGCATGCCAGACATACCTGAACATGTGCAGGATTTGATTCAACATCATGCTGCACATTCACATCCAGTTATGGTCCCATCATGTGTGAAAAAACCTTTTGAGGAGGAACACGCTATTCGAGAAGCTGTATCGAAATTCAATCGCACGGAAACTGTGCATCATCAAAAAGATCATCGGATCGTGAAAGCACATTTCATGGTGAACAAACGTGATGCCACTGCGGAGATGGTTCGTGGGATTTTACAAAAATGTTCCGACACAAATTCTGTGACTCATTTGGAATTGTATGTTTCACGATTTGATGATGATGTTGGAGAATATTTGTTTACTGCACATGTACAGTTATAGAAAAAAAATAAACTACATCATCGTTTTTTTCTATAAAACATCCGAAGCTTTTTTCCTTACAGCAGCAAGCCAATTGTCACCAAAACTGAGATGGATTGAGACAAACCTAATACGTTTTTCAGCAACCATTCGTTTGTTGACAGTACCAATATAACGCAATGCCAAATCACTTTTTGGCCACCATTTTTCAGAGGCCCAATTTGCAATTCCATCAAACTGATAATGTATCAACATATTAGAGCGTTTTTCACGTACAGCCCAACGTACAGCACGCAATACTGCTTCCACTTCTCCTTCGTTACGACCATTGGTAACAATATGTTCGGTAAATCCAGAATTCTCTGCTATGATAGTGTTGTGTTGAACAGCAACAAATGCCCATCTTGCATGATTTAGGTGTTGTTTTTCAGATGGATTCCAATGTCCAGCAACATATATGTGGATGACATCATCCGTTGGTTGTTTTGTGGGGAGTTTTTCCGATTTTCGTGGTTCAATCGCTTCTGCTTCACATGCATATGGATTAACACGCACGCGTTTCGATCTTTTTCTGGTATCAGCGTCTTTAGGCATTTTCGCAAACAACCACAGTGCTGATGCATGATATGAGTTAACACCACCGCCAATATAAGAATACTCTTTACCTATCAAGGCAATACCACTAGATATATGACACGTGCTGTCTGTGCTAACAAACAACAAGGAAAAAGCTGTCATGAGTTTCGGCCATTCACCAGTGCCAGCAAATTTGAAAGAATATCTCGAAAAAGAGCCAGTTTTCAAAAAGTGCAGAGAGATATTAATTGAAGAAGGTGTTTCCCAAGACGAACCAGAAATATTAGACGAAGCTGCAAAGAACACTTTGATAGAAGCTTGTAAGAAAGCCTATGCGGATCTTGTTGTGAAAGGACATACAACATTCAAATGAAAGCAATGATATGCAAAGCTTCCACTATGAAGGAAGAAGGAGAGATCGAAATCAACACTCTTGAGGATTTGCTATCATTCATGCGGCAAGAGGGTAAACAACAAGATCGATTGATAATTTCTCTCTGTGAGAATTCTCCAGAAGATCCAGATCAATATTTTTCTATAACGATTTATGATGACTACTACAAATGATTGTTACTAATTGAAGCAAATGTGTGATTTATAGTAATAAATCGATTTCTATTTAATTGTTGCTTTATTTCGTACATTTCCAATTGCAAAGATGGAGACCGAATCAGTCTTACGAATGCCGGAAATTACAAATGCAGACGATCTCAAAAAAGAAATCAAACAGTTTGAGCTGCAACAACGCCAGTCTGATGCCGTCCAGGAACAAAACGCTCGAATGTTGGTCAAACTAGCAATTACATATCTTGGCGTCCAAAAAGCTTCTGTCAAACGATGGGCACTAGTGAAAGTTCTATTTTCATCGGATTATGATTTCCCACAAGTCACAACAGATGAACTAGAGATGTATGCTCCTCAATCAATTCGAGCAAGATATGCAAAAATGCCCTTTTTCCTGGTTGGCGAAGCACGACGTGCATATGAACTTTTACAGGAACACAATTACATTCCTTTCATCATTCCAATGGGTTACTATTATTGTCTATTTGCTGCTATTGATGACCAACTTATGTACACTGGGGAATCGAGATCATTGAGTGTAGAAGATGATTTATGTGGTACCACTCGGTGAAGTTGATTTTCTTCTTTTTGTTCTTCTTCTTCACGATAATCTTCTATGATTGATTCATACTGATGACGCAAAAGTAATAACGTGCCAACATGGAATGTCACATAAACGCATATGCCACATGTCTGAGCAATGCTCATGTAAAGCGACTTTGAAAGCGGTATTCCATACGCATCATAAGCATGACCTACCACAGCGTATATGGCAAATGGCAATAATGGTGCCCACAAATAAGCCATTGCACATAAAATGAATAAAATCACTGATATTCTCATAAGTTTGTGAATACTTATTGCAAGAACCGTAGCAACACGTTTTCTATGTACAATTAGATGTATCAGTGACAAAACAAATGGAAACAGATGATTCACAATGATTGTGGCCAATGACAAAGCATCGCTAATATCAGGTCCACCGATTGGCCAATAATTATATGAAAGATCGGCCTCGCCCAAAATCAAGACCACGATACTCATCAAAGACCATACAGCATTAGATGCCAAAACCGCAGGAGTTATTAAATCCGCAAAGAAGCGAGATTGCTTTCCGTTATTCTCATTTAAAAGCAATGCAAAATACACTGCATTCATTACATAGTACCATTCCGAAAGCATTCTACCAAAACGTGGATCTTCATATATCAAACAAGCAACTAAAACCGTTTCCCACAAAAAGGCAAATGCATGTAGGTAATATTCGAATAATTGCATGGCAGCACCAACATGGGACTGTTGCTCCACCGGCGGGGCAGTTGGTCGTTTCATTTTTTTTTGTTTAGTTTATTGTTGTGCTCTTGTACTTTTTCTTGAGGAATTCTTAATTATATGCGATTACGAATGTTGGTCAATCGGCTTTGCCACTTTTTATACGAATTAATTCCATTGTCAACATGTAAGACGAAGTTGCAAAGAAAACAGTAAAGAATAAACAAACAGGCAAAAGATTTGTCGAGAAGACCACACTCAGCATGAGCAATACAGGACCGGATATCACAGAACATGAAATAGTAGCTACAATCACTTGAATCGACTCGCTTCCAAGACTGGCATAAAATCCCCAAAATATAAGTGACATCATTGCTCCAGTCCAAGCTATGGTTGTTACAGGATGTCTCGAATCAGGCACAGTTGCCAACACAACAATATACGCACTAAATGCCAGGATGATCATTTGCGTTGCATACATCCGTAACATGGATGCAAGGTGTTTTGGTGAATGGTTTTTCTTTGCTCTTCGATGTGCAGCTTCATCATCGTCGTGTTGCCATGATCGTACATCGTCTGCGGTGACGATCCTGATTTTCTTGTGTCCAATCTGTTCTGTATAAGAATCATCGATACATGTGCTGTCTGGTGAAACTGATGGCACTTCACTATAATCTCCTGCCGTGCTAGAATGTAGAATTGACGCAATCTGACTGTCAGGTATTGACGCAATTTGAACCTCTTCGTATTCCATCATCTCTTAGTTTATCTGTCAAGTCAGTCATGTTTTGATAGATAAGATTGTCAAACATAATTAACCACATTCAAACTATTTATAGTAATTACTCGGTTAAAATTGTTTGTACCCACTTTAAGAAAATCAATTTTTGGAGCTGACTGACTTTTGTTTTCTTTTGTTGTTCTTCCACTCTGATCATTATCATGCCTCAGTCATCACGCAAACGTCAGCCTCAACGTCCCAAAAACGAAGAAGACAAACCTCGAAAATCAGCAAAAACCGGAATAGATGATGTGAAGGAACATCTAACAACAATCATCGATAATGCTCGTCAAGATGAACTATTCCCTTCATTCTTTTCCGATAAAGATTTAGTGGAATGGTTCAACAAAAACAATATCAGGTTTGTCGAAACACCACAAACAGATCAACAAACATACATGCGGAGGGCATTCTATAAATTAGAATGGAAAAGTGGATTATTATTTTATACTTTGGCGTATGGTAGTAGTTTTCCGCCAGAATTACTTTTTTCAGTGCCATATCGTCCTGAAAACCTATTTGTTGTCAAAACGCATGAAGATGATGGTTCTCTCAAAGAAAAATTGCATTTATTTCGTGTTATCAAAGATGAATGGTATTCCAAAAACAAACATTTGCCTTGTCTGAGAGCTTTGGTTGAAGCTATTCTTCCTTATGAATATTCAATGCAAGATCAACCAAGGTTGGCTCGTGAAGCAATCCGAAAATCTATTCAAGCTTCAGCTAACAAAACACCAAAAAAAACTATTGTTCAAATCGCGAAAGAAACTAGAGATATGGTATTGCTATATTATGAACCAACCAACGTCCATGTTGCTGCTCCTGAATCTGAACTCTCGAGAGATCTTCTCGAGAAACTTGAACGTTATTGTTCATTTGAGGATGGTGAGCTGACTCCTTCAAGAAATGCTTTGAGAATGCAAATCCGAAAATTACTGAATATTCAAAGCATTCCTCCTGCTCTTGGTCAAAATTCTGATGTATGTTATTTTGGTCAACCATGGGAAGAAGTTTTTTCGTGTGTGAGATTCAAAAATGGCGTCAAATTTTTTTCTTTTTCTGAGTAAACTACAACAATATTTTGCTGGTATTTGTATTTCCGTCTGTTCATATGAAATAGAAATTCCATTATCATTTTCAAACAAACAAAAATGAAGCAACGATTTCTCATCGTGTGTGTATTGGTGCTTTGTGGATGTGTTGTGTCTCACGCCACCACTGTAAATGCACCCATACAAGCAGTATACAATTTCACAACAGATTGTGGTCGCATAATCCATGATTCCGGAACGTACGGAATCGATTTGTATGTGTCTGATCCACACAAAGCATCATGCGTGGCCGGTGCAGGATTGGAACTTTTCGATCATGATTCAAGGGTTGTGCCTTACAAAATCAAGAGTTTCGACAGGATGTTGGATTCCATCAGGGAATCAAACGCATTCACCATCATGGTTGAGGCCATGCCTTATAATCCTAATGAACTTGGAAACTCACTCATTCCCACACGTTTGTTGTCGATTTCAAGTGATGTAGTTTGTCCGGATGATATGAATTTTCTTATTGGACAGTTTGGATGTAACTTGACTGTACGGTTGCGCACCGACGCCACAAAGGATTGCAAGTCTGCATCAATCACTGTACCGAATGTGATGTGCAATGGTTTAACTCATGTGGCCATTGTGCGTGAACGTCAATACAGTATTGTCTATGTCAATGGAAATCAAATGACTCTTGTGAGTTGTGATGGAACATTGGGGAATTGGGCGAATTACCCATTGGTTCTAGGGAATGAACTTACTGGTGGTCGAATGAGACAATGGTTTGGAGTTGTTGCCAAAGTATTTATCTCAGCAGAGGCAATGAATGCAAAAGAAATAGTTCTGCATAGTCGTGAATCACGGGTGCATTCTGCTAAACTGGCACGTTTGATTGAGGAACATCGACAGAAACAGATTGATGAACAAAAAGAACGTTTAGCTGGAAATCAGTTGCGTGATGTAACACGATTTATTCCTTCACGGAGGTCTTTGGATGATAACATCAGCCCGCCAGTGTTGAGTGTTGCTGTTATTATTTTTGTTTCGTTTTCTGTGATTATTGCTATTATGGTTATACGATACAAGATTCCTCATGGAAGAAAAAAAGTAACATCAACAACCACTGAAAGTGATGTTACATCTACTAGCAATAAGAAGAGAATGCAAGTCAATTCGCGAATTAATTTAGATGTTAAATATCCAGAAAAATGATTGAATGAATGTAATAAATTTAATCCCATTTTTCTTCTTGTTGAGGATTTACATTTTCATGTCCAGTGAATGATTCATACACTGATCGAGATTTATGAATCAAATTTTGCATGTGTGACTCCACTTTTGCAGGCATTCCATTTTCCCTGAACTTTTCAGTGATCGATTCAGCCAGTAACGCTATATAAGGCACGGATGGAAACTGGTTTATACCCAAGGTAATTTCATCAGTCAATGCACGACACTTTGGTCCATCCAATGTGGCAAATAAGACGGCCACAACAAAAAGATCTTCATGAATCTTCCAGAGAAATATGTTTCTGCTCGCAACGGGATTATCACTTTCTGGTCGGTCCTGTAGAGCATAGACAACACGACTGATGTAGATTCCAAGAGTGGATCGCAATTTTCTCAAACCAACTTTGTATTTTCCTTTAGCTTCTTTCGCTTCGCGCTTTATTGTGTCCATGATATATGTCGAAGCATATTCGCTGCTGGTGACAGTGATTCCCTTTAGCAGAGATTGGGTGACCGGATTCGTCCATATCGCATCATGTTCAGCCAATAGTTTATCAAAATCAGTCATAATGAAATGAATGTGTGTGTGTACAAGAAACAGGCAAGCAAGTTGGCTTTTACTTGTATTATTATGACAGATTTCCATTATTAGTATACATCGTTTCACGTAATATCGTCGTCATTTATCATTGTATGAGGTATTGACAATTCTATTGGATCGTCCTTGTGTTGTGTATAATTTTCATCATCATCATCGTGATCATGGAGTTCCTGGTAATGTTCTTTTTGTTTTGTCAACATGGAATGAAATGTCATCAAATAGCAAGGTGCTAATGAAAGTACAGTTGCAATAAGTCGTGTTGAAGCATGCTGATGAGGTATTGCATATGGTGACACACTAAGCACGTTTGAAAGTGATGCAAATAGACCTGTAGAAGATTTCACGGAACATCCGTTGCTATATACCATATGCAGGCCAAATGCAATAACTACAATCATCCCAACGAGTCGCATGACAAGCATAAATATAGCAAAAGGTTCTGTGGGAGGAATCTTCCACTCGTGTAAACAAGGTTCATACCATATTGAAAATGCAATGGTATTTGCCAAAATCAACAACAGAACTGAACCAAGAATCAGTCTTCGCCACAACCATTCGTACCGGCCACTTCCGCGTATACAATTCAAAACAAAAAACGTTGAAACCGGTATACCTCCAAAATTTTGTGCAAGCCATATGCCCCATGAAGCTACACAAACATCCTCGGAATACCGACAAGGTGACTCGACTTTGAAAGTGATTATCGTTGTATTCAATGTGAACATACACATCAAGTAAACTGAACTTGATATTTTTCTCACTCCAATACAGAAAAAAACCAATAAAAAAAGAAACACAGAATAATGTTGGAGCAATTCACTAAGAATACACCACAATATCTCTAATGGGGATTCCATTGTGTTTGTATCGAGGAGAAACGTGAATTTGAGAAACATCATATATGTTATTTATAATACAATTACTCTAATCAGTAACATCCAGAAGATCGAGTTTCGCTAATCGATCAACAAGTTCTTTTTCTTCGTCACTCATCTTATCCCAGCTTTGCCATTTGTTTTTTTTGTTTAGACAGATATTCTGGTAGTTGACGGGTGTTTTGGTATATATCATTGTGGTGCGCATCAATATGATCGTGAAGCGTGCCTGTTCCAACGTCAAATTATAACAAAGATCGAAAACATGTAGTTCGCGTCTCCATTTTCTATAAATTCCATCCCATTGTCGCTTCGAATGAGATGATTGCAAAGGTGGGTGTTGTGGATCATGCGGACATGCCTTTTCATGAGCTTCGCGCAACAGTTGTTTGAATCGTTTGTAACCCTCGGTAACATAAGCGAACTGGAATTGTCGCATGCGACGACGAAGATGTGGTGAAGGTAGTTGCAGAGTTTGAGGTGGGTCTTGAAAAAGTGGTTTTTGCGTGAATGGTGGCGACATTGTGATGAACGAAGAAAAATGAAAATACACAAACATTAAGTTTATACGTTCAATCTATTTCTAACATTTAACTTCCATTAATGGCAATTCGGATGTGTCGTTTTCTTGATTATTTTCGTCGCTTTCATATTTTAGTTCTTCTGTTTGTTGGTCAATCTCAAAACATCCACATCCCGAACAACGTGTCACTACACCTTGGTCCCGGGTCTGTTCCGTTCTCATTGTGTGGCCTGTTCTAAGGAAACACGCTCGATACTCCAAAATCCTCATACGTAATACCATCTGTTCCTTTTCAAGTTTAATCATAAGGATTCTATTTTCTGCAACAACACGTTGCTTCTCAAGTCTGGAACTTTCTCGATCGATTTTCTGCAATTCAAGGCCATGCTTTTCTTCCATTGTAGAAATATCTGCCAGTTCACTTTCGATCAAGTTCCTCCCAGATCTTAACTCGTTTACTAATTCTTTATACATTTTTTCACTCTCTTCAAGTTTTACACCGAATTCCATTCTTTTAGATTCGAGACAGCGTCGTTTTCGACGTAGCTCTTCCATTTTTGCAGGATCACCAAATTTGGGAATGTACAGTTTTAATGTCTACTGCTGCAAACATCACTATATATCCGTTTTCTCTTATTGTAATCTATTGACTTAAAAAGCAATCGAACACATAACTATTTAATTGCATTTGAAATAGTTTTCGTACTTGCTGGCGCTTTCTCAAAGATGACAAAAAACGAAATCCTCATCGAAAGTTTTCCTCTTGGAAGACTTAAGGTCCATGATCAGGTGTCAATTGCAGACAAGTTTGGAGTGATACATGTTGTTTCACGTGGATTGGGTGAAGATGTTGGTACTTGTTTTGTTTGTGGTGCTGAAAAGGTCAAGGATAATTTTGTGACTCAGCACATGTCAGAGCCGTTGTGCCAAAAGTTGTTGGAATGGTATCCAAAAGCTGAACATTCTTACTATCGTGGTCAATGGGAAACTCCAAGGATCAATTTCCATGCCTGTCCTAAACACAAGCCAATTCTCCAAGCAATGCATGATCATATCAATAAAAATATGATGAATATCATTGGAAGCAAGGAGAACAAAGTAGTGCAACGTAATGCAAAACGCAACGATCAAAAAGCTCTTTATGGACAACCAAATACTGATTATTCGATGTGTCGTTTGGAGAAAGATGTGGTGGATAAGATTATTTGGGATTTGAAATGAATTCGTTTTATTATGATAAACAAGCAATAAATTTAAGTTCCATTTCATTGATGGCTTCAAACAAATTGCTTTGCCAAATCACTTGAGCACCTTTCCGCAAACTTCTTGGAATATATGCGTTCAGAATTGGAGAACTTGATTGCGAACTGAAAAACACTGACGCGCCAGGCAATACTTCCCGTACAGGCTTTCCAGATTCACAAACCACTTGTTCACACTGAAAAGGTTCATACCAGAGACGTAAATTATATTTAGTTGACATCATTACTTAGGCGTGTCTTTTGTCGCGTGCCACTTGATGTAAGCATAAAAAGCAAATGCGAATCCAGAGAAACCAAGCACTTGTAAGCCAAGAAATGTCGCAAACTCCAAAATGAAATTAGTTACAGCCAATTCGTCAACAGTGAAAACAATGATTGATGCGATCACAACCACAGCAATAGCAATCAAAGCCAACTTTGAAGCACATAAAGACAAAAACAGCGCTGCTAAAGTGTATGGCCCCAATACAAAACAAAAATATTCCCTAAACATTTTTTTCTCATTGTTGTGTCACCACGAAACTCATTTAGTTGTTTTATAAAATAATCACTGTTTCTATTCATGTTAATTACACATACACATCATTTTGTCTTTTGTTTTTTCTCAGGCGATTCACTAATATTCTTATCTGGTTCTTCTTTTTTCTCTTTTTTTTTGTCTTTTTTATCTTTTTCCGCACTCGCCTTTTCACGATCACGTTTCAATTCTTCGCCATTGATAGCCCGGGTTTGTTGTTCACGTAACAACAAGGCGGTTTTGGCCAACACAACACCAGGTGCACCTTCACCATATTTCTTTGGAATACCATGCTGATCGAAAATGAGTTTCCTGGCGTTTTCCTCAGACAAATGTCCAGCCTCAGCTATACGCAACACCTGCTCGGTGTTGATGTACGGTCGCAATACGATCTTCACTTCGTAACGTCTGGGATTAGCAAGATCAGCCAAACTCTTGCTGACATCTATGTTTTGCGATGTTGAACGAATAAGAAATTTCAGATCCTCTGTGTCGCTTCTATAGAATGCACGATTGATGACGTCAGTTAACGCATCACGCAGTAACTCTGCATACATCTCCATTGTTTGACGTATTTCAGATTGTGTGATCGTAGCATCTGCTGAGACTTTCATCGCCTCACCACTAACCACACGGACAGGCAAACCAAAGGCCTCACAGATCAGTTCTCGGCGTCGCGCATCCCAATCGATCAAATGCTGATCGCGTTGAGGCAAATGCTGCGAAATCAATTGTTTTCCCTGGAGAATATGTTCATTTCCATAGAACATACCGCGGATTTGTTGATGAGGATCTGGAAAACAGAAAAAGAATGGGTCTGGTGTTACCCGCGTAACACCATTCATTGTGGTCTGATCATTGTTCACCATTTCGGAATGTTGTTTTGCGGCATTCATAGCCTCACTATACATTTGCTGTTTTTCTACACGTGCATCAATTGTGCTTTGAACAGTGATCTGGGCAAGTGAGTCAGAGCCAGGTGCCATCGCGTTATCACGTTCAGTTAAAACCATTGGTGGGTCACTCAATATATGAGCAGCATATTGGTCACGTTCTGCCATTTTCTCAATCATCCAACATCGTGCAAGAACACCTCCCATCACAGAAGTCAGTTGTCCACTTGGTTCCGGCATGTGCACAATCGTCACACGATGTATTTTATGTTGATTGTCTTTTTGCTGTCGATCACTTCGTGTTGGAGGTCCATCCACTTCAAAAGCTTCTCTCGGTCGTTTCTGGTGCTTTGATCGGATTTTCTCTGTAACAAAACGTATATCTGGTGGACCTCGGTAATCACGACGTGTTTGAAATATCCCAGTCTGTGGATGCAAAACCAACATCTTACGCCAATTTTTTGGTACGTTCCAAGGAAAGAATCCATCAATAAGGATTTGTTTCAAAGCTTCATCACCAAATTCACGCACTATCCTCCAGAATTCATTTCGGAGTGGCAATTTTTCTTTTCCCCAATAAATTTCAATTTCGGAATTATACAAAACTCCTGTCCGAATCAAATCGTAACATCGTTTACATGTGGCATCTGCGAAGAAGTATGTACGAGCAGCTTCCAACAAACGCATATCAATTGTTGATTCCCAACCGTCATCCTCATCACGATCACCACGTGGTACGCCCTCAAATATTGAGGAGGCCTTTTCCTTAAATAACAAATCCATCGTTTATAACGATTGAGTGAATTCGCTGTCATGTGGTTGTTGCACAATAAATATCACAATGATTTTCTTTCTAGCAGTATTTTGGTCACTTGCTGGCATCTCGGCAAACTACAATAGGGGTTCACTCGATGCAACTGAGGGTACGATAGTGAGATGGATTCTACCACAGGTTGTGGTGGCAACATGGCTGGAAATTACCGAAATGGATCACAGCAGTTTTCTGCAGGAAAGAGTTCTGCTTTTCTTTTTTGCTATTATCTATTTGTGCACAGTCTTATTTAGTTGTTGCGTCGTCCTAAGAATGCTTAAAGTGGCTCTTTCTTTATATAATGTAAGTGCTGCGTGGCTCACCGGTGAAACAATTCTATTTTTCCTGGCGTTGGGATGGATGGTGTTCAGCACATGTCGAAGAGCATTCCGTCGAGCGAAAACCAAATTTGATCCGATTGAAGTCTGATTACCATCAAAAGTATTTTCTTTATTTGTATAGCAAATCAAACACACTATTAAAATCAATTATCATTGTTTATCGCATCAAACAAAAAACAAAATGGCCGACACCACTGAATGGGAAATAGTGAGAACTGGTTTGCAGCGAAGATTTCGTCGAAATCCTACAGATCGTGAAATTAAAGATGAAATACAACTGCTTCAAAAACAAAAAAAGGAACAGGATGAATATCATCGAAAAGAAGAGGAGCTATGGAAAAAACATATGAAGAATCAAACACTTGATGGGATTGGAACTAGTAAAAGTCGTGCACTAAAAATCACAGAACTATTACGAAACAGTCGTCTTGCAGCGATTCTATTTGCATGGAAAATCGCTTTTTTGGCTTGGCTACATGAACGTTACCGTAGAGCAAGATTTCTCTTATCGACTGACCGAGGTTTAGAAGAAACTCAAATACATTGTCCACAGGCACCTATGATTGGTGATCCAAAAATATTGGCTGGAGGTAGCGGGATGGTAAATAGGTTTCTACGTTTTATCAACTTGTTGATATTCCTATTCAACAAAACAATCATGTTATTCTGGCCGATGGTGATTATTGGGTCACGTTTGCGATTGAATTTTCTTAGTTACGAAAACAAATTGCGAAATAATTGGAAGGAAATAAGATTTGCTTTGTTCTTGGCACTTTTTTTCCTCTGTGGGATGTTTTATGTTTCTTATTCATCAAGACCAGAAAAAGGACCTTTTGATGAACCATTACAGGCTGACTTGTTGAAACTGCTTCCGAAACAATGCCTGGTTGTCTCTCAAAGTGATTTCTCAAATCACGTAGTCGAACGACGAGCAATGGTTGCTGCCTTATTGATATATTTAGATGAACATCAATTGAATTGTATTACTGCTAAACACATTGGTTCCAGAGCGTGTTTTATTGCTATCTCCAGAGGACAGGAAAAGTTACCGCTTCATTTGTACAATCCCGTAGTGGAACCTCTGAATGATACTCGGATGCGGTCGTATGAAGAAAAATCAGATTTTTATGATCAATGTTTACTGAAGACGACACGTCCTCGTTCGATTGATGTGCATTACAACAATTACCAACAGGAAATGGAGCGCACCACCATCCGATTGAAGGACGAAGAAGCTGCTTGTGTTCAACATGCCATTGAAGTCCTAAATGGCACCCACACACAAAAGTGCACCTCGAAGTAATATATAGAAAAATAAATTGAACCTTACTTCCCAAATTTGGGAATCAATCACACACATAAATAGTAAGCATCGACCCACAACAAACATCAGATTTTTTTGTCATAAGTTTACTTTACCCCACACTCAGAGACAACCATGACGGACAAATACATGCAACATTATTTTGAGGATAATCTCACCAATGTTTTCAATAACGAAAAAGAAAGAAAACTGAAGAAATCTGAAGAGAAGAAGAACAACAACAAGAAGGAACAAACCAAGCCAAAATCACAAGGGAAGAAGAGAGGACGACAAGCTAAACCTTTGAAGTACATTGTTGATCCTGAAGCCAGACTTGTTTGTGCGAGTAAAAGAAAAGCAGGATTTTTGAAAAAGGCAGACGAATTGGCCATTTATTGCGGCGCTCATGTTGCAGCTCTTGTGGTGACCGAGACGGGTGAAGCATATTGTTACACTTCACCAAGATTGAGGAACATGTTCAAGGATAAATTAATTGTCGATCGAATCCATGAGATGGTTTGGAATAACAATGAAGATGTCAGTGATGCAACCATTCCTGAAGCTGTGAAAAAACCAAAACGATGTTTGTGATTTTTGTAATTGCCTTATAAAGGTATATACGCAACAAAATAGTTTGTACATTTTCTGAGTGAGTTTTAACAACTAGTGCTGAGCATCTTTGCAGCACGATCCAGATATAGTAATCGTATTCTACAAATCAAACATCTGGATTCAGTTCTTTGTTTTTGTTTTTTGTTTCTTCCAATCCCCACTCCCTCCCCAACAACAAACCACCAACCTCCCCCCCTCTACCGCAAATTTTATCAAAGCGATATTCAAGATGGCCTTAACAAAACAAACGCAACCCAAGAAACGTGAGCCAATTGAACCAAAGACAAAAAGGAAACTGATTGGCGTCACTGGTGCAAAGAGAGCTGCTGTGATGAAGAAAAAATCACCACATGAAAAATCAACAGCTCGGAAACCTCCTCGATATAAACCAGGAACAGTGGCATTACGTCAAATTCGTCATTTACAAAAAACAACTGATACTCTCCTCCCAAGTTTTCCATTTAGACGTTTGGTACGTGAAGTTGCTCGAGAAATCAATGAAAAGCTCCGTTTTGCAATTGGTACCTTTCGTTGTTTGCAAGAAGCTGCTGAATACTATATGGTTGGTTTATTCGAAGATGCCAATCTTGCTGCGATTCATGCAAACCGTGTTACTGTGATGAACAAAGATCTCAGACTTTGTCGTCGCATTAGAAATGAAGCAAATGAACTTTGTGGTTCTATTCTTTTTGGCACGTCTGGGAATTCACGTGGCCGTTCTGGTCGTTCTGCTCCAAAAACAAACGATGATGATTCGTCTTCTGATGAAGAACCTGATCAAACTCGTGTGAATTCTGAGAGCACTGTTATTCGTGATTTGTGATTAGTTTTTTTGTTTTTTTTTGTTTTTGTGTTATTTTTTGTGCTCTCTTGTTTAATTTCAATAAATTCTTTTTTTCTTTTATTACACTTCAAAACCTATCACACTTAACTTAGGCTTTAAACTCCTACATGAAAGGACACAATGTCCTTTCATCTGTCGTAGAAAGTTCCACGCCAGCGGTGGGTCTCACGGTAAATCACCGTGAGACCTACATCTACACTTACATTTTAATAGCTTAGACGTTGTTTCCTATTTATTTGATGGTAAAACGGAGTTGACCCTAATGCATTTGTTAGTACTAGGGTTTTTAAATTTTAGTTTTTCCGAAGAATTTCAAAACCCTAATTCTATCAAAAATATTAGGTTCAACTCCGTTTTACCATCAAATAAATAGGAAACAACGTCTAAGCTATTAAAATGTAAGTGTAGATGTAGGTCTCACGGTAAATCACCGTGAGACCCACCGCTGGCGTAGAACTTTCTACGACACACGAAACGACACAGGTCAACTTTATGTCTTAGTTGGTTCAATATATTTTTTTACCATGTCGTATGCCAGAATTGGAAATCTGAACAGATAAGTTGTGCAGTGCTTGGCCAGCTCAGTAGCAACAGTAACAAACATGAACAACAATATAGATTTCCATACTGATTATGGTCGTCCACAGGCCTGTTTTAATTCTTATACAGACCCACTACGTTTCCAAGTGATTGATGTTAATGTACGTTCGGCCATTGCAAACCCAACATTTTGGCCAGATGCAATCTCACATACAACAGAATCGTTGCCAGTGTTTCGGGTGTATGGTTGTACCATCCAAGGTCATTCAGTAGCTCTGGACGTGCATGGCAAGTATCCTTACCTCTATCTGCTTCCTGTGTTTCGTCTGTCGGAGGGTGAGAAACGTATTTCAGATAAAGAGATTCGATTGTTGCACCTGGAATTGGAAGAGTTTTTGAGTGCGGAATTTGCACCAAGAAAGAATTTCTCCTGGGATGCCCGTTATTCTGTAAGACAACATCATGTTATTTCAATTGAGCGTGTACATGCATTTCCAATGCAGGGATATAATGAAAATACATCAGAATTTCTGTTGGTCAAAGTTGCTCACCAAGGTTATGTTCCTGCCATCCGTCGTTATTGTGGTCGTGATTATTGGGATGAACGTGATCGAAAAGCTAATTATAACGCTAACTGGAAAACAATCCAACGAAATGACAGTATTGATTTTGTACCATTTGAATGTAATATCCTGTTTGAATTGCGTTTTATGATCGATACGCGCGCTGGCGGAGGTCGTTGGATTGAAGTGCCTCCAAGGATGTGGGAGTGCATTGCTCAGCATGAACGACGCACATCGTGTTCCGTAGAAGCTCGTTGTGCTGTGAGTTCCATCACGGTTGATAGCGAGAGTCGTGATTTGGCACCTTTCCGCATCTTGAGTTTTGATATTGAGGTTGTAACGGAAAACAATGCTTTTCCAAATACAAGGGATGCACGTTATCCTGTTGTTACTGTGGCTGCTCATCTTCGTCAGTTGGGCGGGTCTGAGCCGACATGGAAAAAAGCTAGTTCTCGAAATGTATGTTTTCAACAGGGTGAAGCTCATGATGTAGATGAAAATGGTAAACCAATTATTGATCCAGAAATCGATTTGCTCGAATTCCAGATGTCGTCATTAGCGGGCGAAATCCAGTTGTTGGATTGGTTTTGTCATTTGGTAGAAGTTTTCGATCCGGATATGGTGACTGGATGGAATATTGATGATTTCGATTTGCCGTACCTTACACGACGCTATCTTGTTTTAATGGCTATGCAGAAAGCGCTTGATGAAGGTCGTAATGTCCACTATGAAGGAATGCCTCCAGATGAAGAAGGCAAGAAAAAACAGAGTCATTACAAGTGGGTGGAACAGTTGGCGGAACTCTTTCATGTTCCAGTGCAAGAATTGCGGAAATGTGGAATGGTTTTTAGTCGGCAAATAGGTTCAACTGCGCAGGTTTTTGATGAGATTTTTGAGTCTAGAGCACATGGTCGTCGTGAAACTCAACGTGTACCATTGGATGGTCGTTTTTGTATTGATGCATTACGTGCATGGCAACGCGAATTCAAAGAACGATCTTACACATTGAATGCAATAAGCGCGAAAGTATTGGGTGAGCAAAAGGAAGATGTACATCATTCGCAAATCAATCCTCTATTTCATGGTGATCGTAAAGACCGTCGTAAACTTATGATTTATTGTGTGAAGGATGCTTTATTGCCAGCTTTGATTTTGGATGAGGCTGGTCTACATCTGAATGCTTTGGAATTGGCCAGTGCTTGTTGCATATTGCCAGGATGGGTTTATTTGAAGGGTCAGGGTGTGAAAGTTCAAGGTCGTGTTTTGGAAACAGCGCAGCACGATAGTGGACGTGGTGCACGAATGTTGTTGGATTATATGAGAGCACTTCCCAAAAGTGATGAAACTTATAGTGGAGCAGTTGTGTTGAAACCAGTCAAGGGTTTACACAATACGTGTGTTTATGTTTTGGATTTTACATCCCTGTATCCAACAATCATCATTGCACATAATCTTTGTTTTTCAACTTTGTTGACGCAACAACAAATTGCACAAATTTCATCGCAATGTTGGGAGAAGGCTCCTGATCCATATGGGCATAAATTCGTTCGCAGAGAAGTTGTCCAAGGTCTTATTCCACGTGCACTCCAAACTTTGTTGGATGCTCGAAGAGTTGCGAAGCGACTGAAAGCTGAATCATTCAAAGCTGGTGATATTACGTCAGGAAAAGTGTATGATGCACGACAATTGGCTTTGAAAATATGTGCCAATTCGATCTATGGATATTTGGGAGCCGATCTGAGCACTGTTCGATGCAAACCTGCATCTGAAACTACCACTGCGTTTGGAAGAGAAGCAATTGAGTATTCGAAAACGGTTATCGAAGAGAATTTTCCTGGTTCCAGAGTTTTGTATGGAGACACCGATTCAGTCATGGTCACTGATCCGAATGCAACGTCGATCGAAGAAGCAGAAAGAATTGGCAAATTAGCTGCTACAAAGGTGAATGAAGGTTTTCGGAAGCCCATGAACTTGGAACCTGAAAAAGTATTCTATCCATTTCTGTTGGTGAGCAAGAAACGATATGCTGGTGTGCAATACGGAGATGGGAAATGGGGAGATCGGATCACAAAAGGAATGGAAAGTGTGCGTCGTGATAATTGTCGAATGACAGCTGAAATGGTCGATAGAGTATTGGATTTGATAGTAAAAGACCATAATGTCGATGCTGCAGTGCATTATGTCAAACAGGAAATCACTGATTTGGTTCATGGACGAAAAGATCTCTCCAGATTAGTTATCTCAAAAGCTATGGCGCGTGAATACAAACCAAACCAACATCTTGCACATGTAGAATTGGTGAAACGAATGCGTGAGCGTGATCCTGGCTCAGAACCGAAAATGGGAGATCGTGTGCCTTATATTGTTATACGACCAGTTGCTAGACGAGGTCGATTCATGCAGAATCAATTCGAACTTTCAGAAGATCCCTTGTTTGCAATCGAAAATAACGTGGATTACGATGAACGTTATTATATTGAAAACCAATTGGAAAAACCTTTGACAAAGATATTCAAGAGTGTGATTGGGGATGAAGAAGCGCGTGATCTTTTCCATGGGAACTATACCCAACATGCACGTTATCGAATTCCAACTCCAACAGCTGGTACAATTATTGAATGTCTCCAAGTTGGACAACGTTGTATGGGATGTTCTGCAACTTTTCGTAGTGACCAAGAAAGTTTCTGTGCGCACTGCAAGACGAATGGAACTGCTGGTCGAAAGTGTTTGGAAGCAAACCAAAGATTTCTACAATTGAAATGTGCAGATATGCGTAATCAAATCACATGTAGAGTATGTAATGGGAGTGATATTGAAGATCTGTGTTTTACACGCACATGCGACACATTGTATGTGCGGAAACAAGTCCGTACGGAATTAAATGAAAAAACTAAATTATTGAATGGTTTGAATAGGACGGAGCATTGCATGCCAGCAGCACTTTTAGCACAAATGCCAGCAGATGTGTTGAAAAAAATGAGTACTATTTTTTGTGGGTGGCAACACCGTATAGAAGCAGCTACGACTATTGACGAACGTGAAGAGGCGCGAACACGATTACAATATGCCACTGTTGAGTTGGAACGTGTCCGTGCCGATGTACATGAATGGCGTAATCAATACACCACTGCTGAGAGCGTGAATGAAAAGTTACTAGTGCAAATCGGTCAACGTTATGGCGTGTTGAGAAAGAATGCATTGAAAGTGAATGTGATGGCAAAGCATCTTTTATGTGAATTGGCCCGCGCAATGTTTGCTTTTCGTGATTCCGAAGCAGAATTGATGGCTGTAAATTGTGTACAAAAACATCTTTCAGTGCAACCGATGAAACGACCACATTATGAACAAGGAGAAGCAAAAACAACAACAAAAAAAGAACCCAAGAGAAAACGACAACGCACAGAGGTGCTCCACGCAAAGATTGGAAACAAGAAATTCACATTGACAAACCAGAGATGTCTGAATTCATTTTTTTCCACGGATGCCGCACATTGCAAGAGCAAAGATGATATGGTTGAATCCTGACAAAACTTTTTCAACTCAATCATCATCAAAAAAGATGTCTGACTCTGATAATAAAAATCACTTCCCAGAGTGGGATGTCAAAGCTGATGATTCCGGGTATTATATACAAGAACGAGAAGCTATCAAGAATTATATCAGCCGTTATGCGAACAAGTTGCCATTGGAAATCCGAACGGATAAACTTCCTGACTGGCAAAATGATTTTTACCAGGCTTTTTATCGATTAGGTGTTGAAGGATGGCATTCATCGAAATTTCAAGTCAAAGCCGTAATGAATTTTGTGATGGATGTGAACAAGCAATTGATGTATGAAATCTGGAAGAACAGGATCGAGATAGAGAGTCTGAAACGACAAGTGGAAAACAACAAAGAGAAAAAAGCTTCGTATCCGAAATCTTGATGTCGATTTAGCCTAAGCAGCGAACTGAATGATTTTACCAGATATAATAAGAGGTGAAATAAAATATAATCAAGTTAAAATTATGAGGCAGGCAGTAATTTGAACACTCACAAACCATGATAATGAAAGATGGTGCAACTGCTGAGAATCCAGAAAATATGACAATAGTTTTAGCGGTTATGGCATTGATAATATTATTGGCTCATTTTGGATCAAAATATCTATATGGAGATACTCACAACGAACAAAACCCAGATCCGTCAATTGAAAATAATGAGGAGCCCAAAACAAAAGAACCGCGTTTTGCGCTTTTTTGTGTATTTGTTTTCTTTATGGCTTCTGTGATTTTCGGTTGTATCTATGGTGTTCCAGAGGTGAAAGATATTGGTATTGAATTTTATTAAGTGAAGTGGTGATCCGAATTTTAATTGGATCGAACTAATTCCCAAATTTGGAATAGTGATTTGTAATCAAAACCAGAACGTCATAGTGTAAAATTCATATCATATTTTTCTCTGGTCCATAAAACTCTCACTCTCTCCTTGCAAAAAAACAAACCAAACTATCCGCAATCCAACTGCAAAACATGTCTTCAAAACGTTCCGTTGTGCCTCAGAAGAAGCTGAAGGTTGAGAAGAAGCAGAAGGTAAACCCCCAAAAAAAGATCGTTTCCACAGAAGAAAGCGAGCTATATGTGAGGAGTAATTTCCTTAAGGAATCTTCCTATACTTTTTTGCGTGGTGAAGTGAGCTTGAAACCTTGGAAACTCTTGGAAGTCTTTGGTTATCCAAACATTGCCGATTTCTACAAAACCACTGGCCAATACATGTTTGTGAATCGTGAGAAAAATCATTTATTCACACTGTATGACTGGAAAGCAACCAAACTTTATGATGAAGAAGTGTATGTGGCACCAGAAGCCATTTGGTTTAATGAGGATGATGAAATGACTTTTCATGTTGGCGGAAATGATGAAGCTGAGGAATTCATTGCATGGCTCAAGAAGAAGTTGGAATGAACTCTCCCTTTTTTACTTTCATTGCTCTCTATAGTATTTGTTATACTAATAAAACTACTCATATAAACGCGGATTTTCAAAGAATTATTGTTTCGTGCAAAGTGTGTAAGACAGTGAAGTGCACACAACTATTGCAAGTTGGATTCTATTTGATCCATAATAATCGTCGAATTTGTGACGCCTGTGTTGAAGCTGCGTTAAGATGGTAAAAGTATTCACTTAATGGAAGAAATAGATTTCAAAAATGAACGTTTCTGGTTGATGAAAGGTGATTGCGTTGAAAGGATGAAAGAAATTCCAAGTTGTTCAATCGATATGATCTTTGCAGATCTTCCATATGGAACGACTGCTTGCAAATGGGACACGGTCATACCGTTGGATCCAATGTGGGAACAGATATGTCGTGTTATCAAACCTGATAGGGCGATAGTTATGACGGCAAGTCAACCTTATACCACAACTCTTATCGCAAGTAATATGAATGGGTATTGCTACAATTGGGTGTGGTATAAAAGATTTGCTGCAAATTATGTGCAGGCAAAACGACAGCCTTTAAAAGATCACGAAGATGTTTGTGTTTTCAGCGCTACTGGAAAAATGCCGATTTACATCCCTCAAATGATAGAGAGAAAAAAACCGATCAAAAAGGGGAAGAACGTGGTTGAATTTGGCGCCGTACCACTCAAAGGTTCTTGCAAAAACAAAAACAAAGTTTATGATAAAAAATACCCAACAAGCACCTCGCTTTCGTTCAATGTGAGAGATAGCGCCCGAGGGTTACATCCTACTCAAAAACCCATGGATCTTTTGGAGTATCTTATCAAAACATATACAAATGAAAATGAGACAGTGCTAGATTTTGTTTTTGGCTCTTGCACAACAGGTTTAGCTGCAAAAAATCTGAATAGAAAATTCATTGGTATTGAAAAAGAAAACGAGTATTTTGCGATGGGAAAGCGTAGACTGGATTTGTAACTGCGAATAGTAATTGGTAAATAAAAAAGCAGCGATAGACCATGCCTCAATCCATAAATCACCAAAAACTCATGTAACGTCAGTGACAGGGAGCGGGGTGAAAGTGTGTGCAGCAACACAGACGAATGCAAACATCTTTGAAAACAAGCGAAATGGCCACTGAAACTGAAAAAGAGAAATCAAATCCATTCATTGTTGAGATATTAGATAATGATTCTGAAGCGACAAAAAAAATCAAAGAAAGATATATTGAAAAATATGGAAATACTGTTCCTATTGAACTTGCATTTGAAAATTTCGAAGGATGGCATCATGAAATAATTGACTACGAGCATGATATGATAAGAGAAGAAGAACTTTTGGATATTGGTCGTAATTATTATCAAATGGCTTCAAATGCAGCGATACAACAACTAGTGTGTTACATTGAAAACTTGAATCGGCGAGTGGATCAACAAGAGAAAATATTGGAAGAAATTCGTTGGAGGCCCAATATGCCTGGATTTCGTATGGCTCGTAGAGATTTTCGAGAGCGTTTGAAAGAAACCGGACAAGAAAGAAAACAACAAAAACAATCCAAAAGGCGATGGAAGCGAAAGAAAATTATGTATAGATTGAAGAAAAGGAAACAGTAATAATTTATTTTGCATCATCACCTACAATATATGTTTTCAACCAACTAGATAATGGTGTCCTACAAAGTGGACAGGTTTTTTGCATATCTTTCTTTTTGCTACACATTTCACACGAACACAAATGTCCACACGGAACAGCCGTATGTGAAGCTTTTTCATCTTGGCAAATCACACACAAACCAGAAAGTCCAGGTTCGATTTCAGGCAATGGTAAGAGATATTCGATGATATTGCTTGTCAATGAACTTGGATCTTCACCATGCAAATAAGCATCCTGCCACATATCGTTTCCATCTACTAAAATCACATATGCACCAGGACATGCCAAAATGTTTTCTTCTTGTAAATAAACCACTGCATTCTGTTCTTTCGCAGAACATGTGATTGTATGCACTGGTTCCATAGTTTGATAAATCAATCCATTCTCAGAATCTAGGGGAATAATCACGTCTTGATCAACAGAAATAGCATTCTTTGCAATCCAGCGATAATTGCGATTGTCAATTATCGGCACTTTTTTATGAATACATGGATAATCAGTGGTGCTGCAACATATGTCAGAAGAACTTGAGACGCAGCCGTTATCTGTCGAGCTCTGCAACTGACTTTGTCTCTCCTGATGCCATTTCCAATACATATTGCCATGCAGAGGAATCTGGACATATCCTGCGCGATTTTTTGAATAAACAATTCGCCATGGTCTTTCACGATATTCGATATCATCACAATCTTGCCAAATCAATCGTTGTTTCAGCAAAGAAATTGGCAGGAATTTTATTTCACCAGAGACCATAATCACTCTGAATGCTTCAACAAGTTGTGGTTTCTCTGGATCGTTTAGAAGTAAAACCCATGATACAATGAGATTTTTGCAGTTGATGTAATAACGATCTGACTTATTCAACAAATCGGTAAACAACATCGTCTCAGGAGCATTGTAGAATTGTGAAAAAGGTTCTGAGAGAGTCACTGTTTCAAAATCAGAAATTTCAGCAGTTTGCATTCTTCCAAGGACAAAATCAGTTGTATAATAAAATCCTAAAGCCATCCATTCGCCCAAACGACTTGGAGGACCTGTCTTCACTTGAATGTTTCTTCCATCTGAAAGTGTCATCTCATATTCACCAGCACTTTTATTTCTAGGCAGGTTTTCTGGTGGGTCCCCTTCTAAATGATGCTGCCAAAAGTGATTTCCATGCAAAGGCACCTGAATATAAACTGATTTATACGCAGTCGCTGGAATGATGATCCAAGGTCTTTTGATGTATGGAGGTTTGAACAAATCCTTCCAAATCTTTCTTTGGCGACTTAGTCTGATTGGTGCATACTGCGTAGTTCCATCTTCAGTTTCAACCAGGAAAGCTTCAACCAATTCACCACTATATATGCACCAACTAACCAACTCAGTTTTACCCCTGAAGAATTCCTCTGGTGCATTAAAGTAATCATTTTGCGAGATGTGATCACCAATCAAAAAAGATCGTGGTTCAATTCTGAATTTGCGAGGAGGATTGCCTCCATACAGAGGAAGTCTGCAAAGTATTCGTTTGTGTCTAGCGATAACAGACACGGAAGAACGAAGAAGAGGATCCTGATCGATTATTGTCTCATCAGAGACACGAAAATCCCATTTGTCATCCAGACAAACACAATACTCTGAGTTTTCGTTGTTCCTTCCGCTCGAATTCTCATAAATTCGTCGTTTTTTCGTGCTAGCTTTCGTTTTGGATGATTTTCGCCTCTTCTGATTCATGTTTGTTGTGAAATGAAAAAAAATTTGCTACACTTCATATTTATAGTAGAATGCCATTCCCAAATTTGGTAATCATTGGCGCCATATTTGTATAGGTTTCTATTGGCACGCACGTGACAACAATGGCTTTTTGTAAAAGCTGTTGTCGAATAGTGTTTGTGAGTATTTTGATATTCTTTGCAGCCGATTTACTATTTGATTTGGGTGGTCCTTTCTCACGGTACAAAAGTGATTATGAGTATGTAAAACGAATGAATGAAAGCGTACGCTATTCCGGATGTGGTGTTGAGCGGTTGGACAAGCGTGATATGACTCCACAACAAAAAGAATGTGTTGCCCGTTGGTTGGTATTGGAACGAATGAAAGATGAGGAATTGCTGGATCTCTTGGAAAACAATCGGAAACAATAGTATTATTGTATGTTTCTATTGATAGTAATAAAATGATATGTTACATCGATCAAAGTTTATGATCAAAATTGAACAACAAAGATGAGTTATTACAATCGTGTAAATGCTGATCAATATTTCACACCAATCTCAGTAGCTAACAAAATTGCTATTCTTGCACGTACTCATGCAGATTCCATCAACAGTGATGGTAGCAATTTCATTGAGCCAGCAGCTGGAAGAGGCGATATTATGAATGCCCTATTCAGAGTGATGCGTACATCAGATTCATTGATGGCTGTGGAAATTGATTCCTTGTTAGCGAAAAAAAGTGGTTCTATGCAATGCGACTTTCTTCAATGGGAATCGCCAATACAAGATAGATCTAAGAATATCGTGGTTGGCAATCCGCCTTATCGTCTGAAAGGATTGCGATATGCGTCTAAAGCCTTTATCAATCATGCTTCCACGTTTGCAAATACTATAATTTTCATAGTTCCAGCTTCTTTGCATCGTCCTGCAAGTCAGAATCGTGTCGAGAGATCTCTGCATTTGATTTATGAAGAATCTCTTGGTATTGTAAAATTCATTACCACTGGAAAATCCTCTCATAAGGAAGTGCATGTTTATTTACAAGTGTGGCAACGGAAAGAATGTTTGCGTGAGATTTTTTATTTTGAACAGGAATCAGAACATTTCACATTGCCATATCGAACTAGCAGTATCCTTCAGAAACATCTTTCCGATGGTTCATTTGTGTTTCCTGATGTAATTGTAAATGGAAATGGATCACATCATCAAGTCGGAGTGAAGTATATTACTGACCATAAATTAATGTCATCGCGTCTGCAAACATTTTGTGGAGCGTCTGCTATCACAATAGACGATTTCCTAGTGTATTTGAAAAATGGCGTCACTCTAGAAGAATTTCTTGATCGCATCGAATTGCGTCGCAATGAAATGTTTAGATATGTGAAAAGCGTGCATTCATTTTCAAATAGTTATAACATGGTGCCACAAGAATTTATTCGTTTGTATGATCATGGATTGGAGAAAATGTGGACGAATTTATAGAATAAATGATTACCAAGCAAAGCAATAAATTCCTTTAATAGTAACAGTGTGTTATGTTATGTTTTTGATGCAACTTCTCTTTCTAGAAAAACGCAATCATGAGTATCGAGAGAACTGGAGATGTTCTCATCAAGAACGCTCTGCGTATGGTTGGTTACAATAATCCAAATCCAACTGTTGCGTTGCCAAGAAATACAACCAAATTTGAGGCAAACAGAATTCATCAATACATTATTTCACAAGGGCATAAATGCGTTCTTGAAATCAAGTGTGGTGGTTGCTTTGAAAGTGAATTTGAAATGGACGAAAGCAAATGTACTTGTGATGTGAATGCTCTGAAATCATTGCGCTTCTCCATCATCTCAGGTCTTTCAAAAGAAGATCAACAAGAATTACTAGCCAAAAAAACTCCACTGGAAGCAACTATTGGTTTTAGGGAACAGCCTAAACGTTACTACGAATAGAATGTAACGAAATGGTTGATGCAAATATGGAATTGAGACGTCTGCGTTCGTTGTACATTAGATCTGTGATGAATTCTTTTGAAGTGGCAGCAAGTATGGGTCATAGTTGTCCTTCTATCCGCATGCCTGGTTTATCTCTTGATGAAGTATATGTTATTAGAAATGAACTTGCTCATTCTGGTTTAGTCTGTAGAATCTTTTCTGAATGTGGGAATCCACTGAAATGTATGCCAAACAAAAAATGTTTATGTAAACCAGAAGAAAGAGGTTTTCTTCTGCGTTTACGACTTTTCCAAGATCCCAAAACGATTGTAGATACCTCTGTGCAAGAAAATGAACCAATGAATAGTAAAGCAACTCCAATTTTGATCGAAGATGAAAAAACTCAAGAACAAAATGAAGAAACAGAGCCGCCAACCAAGAAACCTTGCCAGATAAAGTTAGTTGTGGGTACATAAATGTAATTTTTTGCTCGCTCGCAAATAAACCAACTGTCAACATTTTTGCTGCCACTACGTTTCTAGTTTTCTTATTTTTTCTTGTGACCCACTTCATCATCATGCGTTTCCCCACAATTCTCTTTGCGTTTTTCTTTCTCATAACAACTGTCGAGGCGGTGCTGCGCCTCCAGTTCCATCGCGATGGATGTTTTGAACAGTTTGATGCTTATGGAAGCGAATATCATGCTTGCATTTATCCAGGAATCGAACATATCGACTCAAATAGATGGATCAGAAGCCAATGGCCCGCTCCTCTACCTTCAGGATCATTTTTGAACTTTACACTTGTGAATCCACAAGTGATATCATTTGTGCGCTGCGATGACAACGCGGCAACAATAAATTGTCAACGTTATGAAACTCAACCTTTCAATAGCTGTAATGACTACATTCCAGGAACCGCAGCAACATGCATGCCAGAATACAACACAAGTCTGCGATGTTTCCAGTTCGCGGATGGATTCATTCACATCACACAAGTTCACAACACATTTTGCAGTTTCGACAGTACAACTCTTGCCGATGATTGTGATAATATGCAATTTCATCCGGCATATCATGGTTCCTGTTTTCGATATGGTGTGGAAAACGATACCTGTATCGATGGATTGACTTGCATGTTTGCATATCCTGAACGTACAACTGTATACGACACGACTCTAACAACAGTTGATGATCTCACAGAGGATGAAACATCATCTACAACAATGTTAGTTTCGACTTGTTTGTCTCTCATCTTTTTGTTTTGTTTGATGATTGTGTAGTATAGTGAATAAAAAAAGGATTCAGTATTTATATTAAGCACCAATGTCAGGAAATGCATGACTATAACTATTAGTGATTGAGTAGCAAAAAAAATAAAAATAAAAATGGGGTTCCTAACAGCCCTCATAAGTTTAACAATAGCATTCACAAATGCAGCTCTTAGATTTTTCTCATCAACTCTAGAACTCATCACTGCGCCTCTGATTGCTTTTTTCAGATCAGCATGGAACTTTTTGTTGCTACTCTTTGGCAATCCACAAGTGATAGCACTCTACGCTGTGTTGATAGTAGTTTTTCTTGCAGGTCTATTTCCAATGTATTATCCAACCACTACAATGACTGCTTTGGACACTGCCTATGAGTGTGTAATATACAGAGGAATCGATTATGTTGATTCTACAGTGGGAAATGCTCTTCGCTATACAGTGACTCCTTTTGCACATATGACTAATGCCATGATCCGTTATGACAAACAAGGATTCAAGGATATGTGGAATGGGGCACGGGATGGTTTTGCAGATGATGTATGGGCGCAGCCACCGAGTGTTTCGAATTTCACGCATGCTATCGATGTGATGTGGTACTTTGTGTTTCAACACATTCCTTATTCACCAGTTGTTGCTGCTGATGAATTGGTTTTTGGTGGTGATCATAGAATCCCAATGTTCAAACAACTGGTTCGCGGAGTTTATCATTTACCTCTGGATCTTGTCTTGGATGAAGTCACTGTCATAAAAAACATCACAATGGCAATTATCCGGGCAGACATTTTCTGGCGCGATTGTCATTATGCGCATTTGTATTCACCATGTAAAGAAGATCCTGATGAATGGTTGCTTCGTGGTTGTCTTATGTTTAATAGCACACCATGGGGAAAGTATTGCTGGCCACAACCGTGGGGAGACGATGATCCGTGTCACGTTGCGCAAAACTGCACAGGATGTCATGATCATTGGCGTGATGCTGTTGAAAGGATAGCTACATGGCTTGTCGAATACATTGATTTAGTGCCAGAATTCATGGAATGGTTTGTGGATTTTCTGCGTAATCGTAAATATCATATGTGTGAAGTGTTTGATTTGGGTGATGGTGCTTGCACTGCTCATGGTGGTGGAGGTATTTTGTATGCAGGAAAAACATGTCAAGATCTATTTCCTGATCCTGGTAAAGCACCTCAACGCATACGTGATTTGACATGTACGGATGAAATTGGAGGCGCTCATATTCTTGAGCTACATTGTGATCAATTGGATGGCTGCGATGATGTGAGTACACAATGCGCTCATGCAAATGGACCTGGATATCAGCATGGAATAGTTTTTGCTGGAGAAAACTGTGGTGCAGTGAGTGGCTACGATTCGCATTGGACTGATGGTGGATTCGAATGTGAAACATTGGATCCATGCGAATTCGACAATTGGGCCACAAAAGCTGTTGATTGGATTGAACGTGTGCGAGATGAATTATCTGTTTGGATTTATTCGTTTTCAGACTTTGTTGTTTGTTTCATCGAGCTCCTCAAGGATCTTGTGGTGACAATTCACTTTATCATTGATGCTATCATTGGTGCATTTCTTAATGGTCCAACCTGTCAGGCTGGTGGTTGGGAGATTGTCGAACATGTCATTCGCATGGTCGTTCGTTTAGTTGATTGCTTCAAACACTTGTTGTATCCTGCATTTCGCTGGAAACCAATGCGTCCAATTTTGTATGCTTGGGATGAGATTCGTGAGGCGTTGATTGGAATGTCTTTGTCGATCATGAAAGGCCTGATCTGGTCACGATCATGTTTTTATTGCAAAGAAATGCGACCTGTTGCTGCTGGTTGTGAAACTATTGATGTACAAGATTGTGTGGACACTCCACACGGAGTGCTCTTTCCACTACCATACACATGTTTACAATTACAATTTTGCGCCTCACTTCCACATACGCAGAATTGCAGTAATGTCGCTTCTGTTGGTGCATTCATGCCTGATTCCACATGCTCGGAATTCACTGAATGCACGTTAAGAGAAGCATTGAATGAATGTACGATCTTTTCGAATTGCACTTTGTTTGGATCAGAACCTTGGCAATGTGAAGAATGTCATAATTATACTGGCGTCATCATTGATGCTTTGGCCATGATGGCTTACAATATGTCTGTCGAATGGGGCCAAGTTGTTGGAGTTTCTAATGAAACTGCTCATGACGTCGGAGCATTCTGGTTGGAGGTTGGTCATGTTCTGGTTTGTCTTGCAGAACGTGTGAAAGCTCTGTGGGGATCGTTGAATATGATCTTTGATCGTAACTGTGGTATTGGATGGAAAGAACAATTCCATTATTTTGTAGATGATGTTTTACGGGCATTGATTCGATGTTTGCTACATCTTGGTCACTTTATGTTAGAAATCCGATTTCCAGCTGGCAATTACATTGTGGAACAGATCGTTTTGGCATTCGACGAAGCTATTGAAGGTTTGTTTAATGGGAAATTATGGTCTGGATATTGCGAATACTGTGCAATGCATGATCGCAATAGCGCAGGATGGCCTTTTGAAGGTTGTTGGTTATTCACCGGTGGTCCTTGTCAAGCGATTTGGGATGTTTGTGACACTGGACCTGGTGCTGCTATTCCATGTGGTGCATGCACTGAATGTCTCACTGAAGGAGGTCTGAACCCTACGACTTGCAAATGGTGCGAATTATGTGGAGAAGCATGTGATATTTGTGTTGGTTCCCTACAGGACCAATGGTCTTATGATTGCACTAGTTGTATTGATCCAATAGGACGTTTGGGAAATGTGCTTCGGTTTATTTTCATTGATGGAATAGAAGAATTGTTTTTCCGAATCCTTGATTTGGAAGGTCTTCCTTTAGTTGAGTTGTTGGTGGAATTGGTCACGGATTTTCTGAATGGAGTCATAGGCGTTTTGGAAGCTTTTGCAAGAGCGATTTTCAACGCTTTGACATGGGCAATTTTGTTGTTTAATGGTGGTTGTGCTCATTTTAATGTTGGTGAACGGTTTGTCTTTTTGTTTGAACATGTATTTGGCAAAATATTTGTTGCCATCTATGAACTGTTCCGTGATGTGTTTGGTGATCTTGGCGAAATCATTATTTGGATTGCTGACAACTTGTTGCCACCAGGCGTGGCCAAGTTCATTCTGTTTCCTTTTTATATTGTTGAAGATATTGAGCAGTTTTCAATTTGTTTTGAAGGCGATGTTTTTGGTTACGGTTATTATCCATACATATTCAATTTCGATCAATGTGTTGCAAATTGGGAGCAAATCAGCAATCCAGAGTGTGATTTGAGTGGATGTTTTCGAATTGCATGGAATTGTTTGATTTATGAACCACGAAATGATACACATTTCAGTGGACCTTCAGGTAGTAGTGGTATCTATAAAACATATGAAATTCTGGGTTTCATTGCACGTGATGGAATGCGTGACTTTCTTAGTGCAACAATCAGCATCGTGGATGAAATTTGGTGTTGGGTTAAATGTGTTCAACAACTCAAGTTTTGTCCTTGGCATAAGCGATTTTTTTTCTTTTTCACGTGTTTTGGAAATACAGATTTCCGTTGTTCCGGAGCACCGGGAGCTGAAGCGGACTTATGGGATCTTGTTGAGGATTTCGATTGCTTTGATCGTTGTCATACATGTGATTTCGAGACATCTGGTGGTGATGTAGACATGTGCTATGCTTGGTGTTATCTGTCTGGAGGGTCTCCAAGTGAAGATTATCATTATTGTACAGCAAATGAATGGGATCTCCAACAATGGTGTCAAAATCCTGGCACTATTCCCGGTGATTTAACCACAGGAGTGTTAAGTGCGGTCTGTGATGCATATCGTGATATATTTGCAAATGTCGAAATCTTCCAAGGCAATCCATTTTATGATGCACGGTATACAGAATGTATCAGCAGTGCATATTGTGGCGATTGTGATCAACTTGGACCTTTGGCTATGATGCGTTATGAAGCTTGTGTTGGTGCTTGTATGTTATCACCAGATGAGTTTGGAAGTGCATGGCAGGAATGGTTGTGGGCAACAGCGCCATTTGGTGGTGTTTGTTTTGGATCGATTTATCCAACACTTGATCCCAGTGGTGATCCATGGCCAGTTGATAGTCAAGGATCGAAGAGTTCCGTGCAGAATCTGATGTGTCTTTATGAAACTGGTGCTCCAACTTATCGGATAAATCGTCATGGTGTGGCATGGGCTTTGTTTCCTGTAGATTATGGTTATGATGAAGTGAATGGAATTCTGGCAGATGGTGTGATTAGTGGACCTGCTGGAGCTAATTGGTGGATCACAACCGCACCTGGATTCCTGGATTGTTGGTCGTATTGGGATATCTATACAGATCAGGATGTTGTGGGTGATTGGGGACCACGTGATGCACCACCACAACAATCAGGAAAAACCAAAATGCCAACTGGAAGAAAAGAATTGTTTCAGTATGCTCTCCAAAGAGATCGTGAAGATATGGGAATGTTGCATTCGCGTCACAGCGAACCAGCAGTGTTCAATGATTTCGATTCTTCTTCTTTCGTATTCTTGAACAGAACTAATCGGTTTGTACGGAGTGGAAACCAGGATTTGTATGCATGGCATGCCACATTAAAATTGTTGCAATTGCCTGAAGATTGTTATTGTAAACGTGTGCTTTGGAAGTATGGCCCTAGAGGACCACAGAATTGTCGTGGCGCACGATGTCAACTAACAAAAACAATGCATTCAACTTGTTCTGCCTTGTTACGAGCATCCGGTGTGTTTTTCCATGCAAGTGATGGAGTTGCTGTACCAGACATAGTTTGTCCTGAACTAGCACAAAGCAGTGTACGGAATGTTGTGACGGTATTAAATAATATTTTGGATATGGATGTTGAGCAGGAAATGTATGATGCTGTACAGAACGTGAAACGATCTTGGAAAGAAAGAAGTGTGCACGTGGAACGTCAAACTGATCAGCCTTTGTATGGTCCTAGATCACCACCATATAATCACAGTTTCATCTATAATGCATTTGAAACTCTAGCAGAATATTATCGAGAATCGCGTTTAAGCATCATCATAGACTCTGGTTATGATATCTACCAACATCATCCAAATGACGATGACCTATGGAAACAATGGGTCCGTTTGATTGGTGAGCAATTGCATGAAGCATTTCCACCATCACACGACTATAAGGGTCCTATTATTTATCGTGCTTATGAAGGAATCTCTGAAATGAAACCTGCACAGAGTGCCGTTGAGCGATTGTATGAGGCAGCAAAGAATCGTATGATGGATAATCGTTATCAACAACAAGAAGAACCTGATATACCTTTTGCGGAACAAGCTGTACGCACAACCCAAGTCAGATTGGATGATTCTCAACAAGATGATGAACGTTGTGACAGGGAATGTTGGCGAAAACATATTCGTTCACTTTTGGTCGATCCTGATCGTGCTGGCGAGACGTTCCGTCGAGCCATTCGTCATGATAGAGCTGTGTGGAATCCTGATGCTGCTTTGGCATTACTTCGTGAACGTGATGAACCCATGTCATTAAGCCAAGAACAACAAGCACGTCCCCTGGAAGAATGGTTGGGTGGATTGATAAGTCCGTTTGATAAAACTATTGATTCTGTTGGTAACTATTTTGATGATGAATCCTTCATTGGAGTTATTTCTGATTTGGCAGCTTTTGTTGAAGATTTGGTTCATTGTAATGGGTCATATGATTGGGATGGAACTAATATTTACAACGTGTTTTGTTTGCAAATCCCAATTTATCCATTAGATCCACCAAACTGGCATGAAGTTGTACCAATGCAAATTCCGTGGGATCCTATATTGATTCAGGAGGACTGCCAGAGCACTGATGGACCTCGCACATGGATTTTCGATCGTGTTGATGACAATTGCAAGCTCCCAAACGATACTGAACCACGTCCTCTATGTGGCTGGTGTCATTATTGTGAACGATTGTACAATTTGTCTTTGACAGGTTTCGGAGATGTTGTGGATCATTTTCTGTTTACAATCAACGTACTGGAATGGTGGTTGGATGCATTGTTGGGTGCACGTGTCGAGGGAGTTACCAGCACAGTACTCAAGTTCCGGTTTGGAATAAATTGCATAGCTATTTGGCTGCTGGTTTATCTTGTGGGAAGTGTTATTTTCTTTCTCAGTTTCATCACTCAAATCCCAGCAGTCTTTCCTACTCTGTACATATTGTTTAATGGACAAATAGCTTGGGGAGTTTTCATGTTTGTAATTGAAATATTTGTCCTATTCAAGGCAGGCCTCTTTGCCATGCATATGGCCTTTTGGGTCATGTGGTTTATTTTTATGTTTCTGATGTTTCTAGCATCACCATTTCAATTGAATATTGCCATAGTTTGCTGGATCTCCAAACCCCTGGTATGGATGCGCAATCGATCAATGTTTTATTGGATTCCAGGTGTTGTCTATTTTGCAAACCGAACTGAACGTGTTTGCTATGGAAGTGAACATGATTTCCCAGTGGCAGATATACAATTATGGGGAGTTGGATTTGGGAAAACAGCATTGGCGTTTTTGATTTTTCTCTTGATAGCACAAGTTTTCCTTGTTGCAATAATAATCGCACTTATTCGATTAGTGAAATGGATTGCAATACAATTCAATATCTTGTTGCGTCTGTACCAAGACATTCGAAATCTACGAGTGCGTCTACGTGTTGAGGATGCTGAAGAGGATATTGAAGATTTGAAGAGAGAAATGAGGACGGTGACATATGATGTGGAAGCTACCAGTGGACAGACTGATTGGTTGTATGATTCTATGCGGACTGCAGGAATGCAAGTACGAACGGAACCAGCTTTCCAGAGTGGATATGAATTGCGAAATAGAAAACGTCGCGAACAGGATCAATCAAATAGTTTATTTGTAATGACAACGATTACACCCACATCACTACCTTCAGATCCTTTGCATCAACATCATAGATAATTGCAAATAAAATTCATGTGCAAAATCTTATTTCTTCTTCTTATTTTTCTTATTTTTCTTATTCTTCGTTTTGTTGGTTGTCGTCGTCTGATTTTCTGATGAAGCAGTTGACTGATGTTCTGAATCTTCCATATCATTGAGATCCAATGTTGTTGTTCCTAAAGCTCTGCTTGGACGTACCAAAGAAAAAAAACGTGCACATGTGCTTGGGACAGTATCAAGCAAAGTCAAAGTCCCAGGCCAGCCACATGTTATTCCAGTGCAACCCTCAGATGGACCAACTGGTTTGGGTTCAGGTTGACGATGACGTATAAATCTTAATAGACGTTCCAATAGTGCAATAGGGTACACACCACATGCACTAGTGCCTTCAGTGGAAATTTCCACATTCAAATTAGCAGGTAGCATACGTCCTTCACGTTCATCCATAAACAGGTTACAAAGAGTTTTTGTTCTTTCACACACAGCTTCAGGAGCCTCTCCTGTATTTCGAGTCACAATAGTCATGGCATCCTTTAATGATTTGATAGTTAACGTTTTTGAAGCAAAGATCATTCTTGCATAATTAATGATTATGTATTCGTATGCACGCAACCGTTCCTGTTCGCGCATAAACATAGCACACAAGAATTTTTCCACATCTTCTTGTGAAGTGAGCTTGTCAGGAATCGATTGCAAGGCTTGCAAATATTTTTTCACACTGCGTTCTTCCATTCTTTGGTACTGCTTTGCAAAACCATCAGACTCACGTGGACTGATTCGTGGTTTCATTATCCACGCCAAAGCTCCATATTGTTTAGATACTTCATACGTGTTTGAAATGAGAACATCGTTTTTTCCACATTCCACTGCAGGTTCTATGACCATATGATACAGTGGAGAAACATAGACTGGTACAGGAAAAGTATTGAGATCGCGCAATTCTTTTGACAAAGTCTTGGAGAATAACTCATTTTCAGATTGTTGTTGAATTGCCACTGCGGCCACAGGGAAACGAAAGCCACCTGTAATATCAGCCATCTTTTTTCTCTTTTGTTTTTGTTCTTGTAGACACACACACACAATGAAATGCATTTGCAATATGTGTGAAACTCTTTCCAATTCAGGCATCAACGAATGAATGAAAATATTTTATTAGATGTTATAGAACAGAGGATGTAAAAACAAAAGAAGAAAAACTGAAAAACTGATTACGGTGCGAGATTGACAGGTTTGACATATTCCGGTGGATAGTATGCCACTTTTCCTTTACGAATACGACCACTTCCTGAACCACAACCGGTTTTTCCAAGATGTCCAGTGTTCATGACAGATCGATCACAAACACCAGTGGCAGGATTATAGCTATGAGACTCACCAAGGAAAGTGACTTTGTTCAAATTATCCCATTGCGCTCCTTCGTTATCTTCACGTTCCCAGGAAATGCTTTTGATGGGGGCACGGAATCCCCAGATCAAATTATATACTTCGCAGCAACCCAGACCCCAACGACGTTTCTTTCCAACTTTCTCATAGTCGTGTTGCAAAGTGACTTGAGTTGGTGCATAACCATCGATTGTCTTGGGATTTGGCACTTCGTTCTGGTGCAATTCTCCATAAGTCACAACAAACGCAAACATATCGGCACCAGGCAAATCAGTGCCATGAGGCAAATCTTGGTATGATTCAAAGAATTTGATACCAAAACCACAGATGTAATCTTGACAGGCAGCAGCAACGACCTTGAAGATGTTGCTGGGATCAATAATGATCGCAGTGACCTGGATTGTGAAGTGACCCAAATGTGATTTGGTTGTCACATCACTTCCCAACATGAAATCGGATTCTCCAAGAATGGTTGCTCCAGTGTCGTAGCCACCTTTCAGAGCAACAGCATCATGCACTTGGAGAGAAATCAAAGGACGTTCGTAACTCAATTCGAACGGAAGCAAAATGTTTTTGTGAAGCCAATCAGCAACTTGACCTTGGTAAAGTCGGCATCCAAGAAGTGCTAATGCAAATACACGAATATAGAGACGTGGTTCCTGAGAGATTTGTTCCCAAGCAACTTGCATAGGACTTCTCAACATCTGTTCACTCATTTCAGTAGGAATAACAACAAGATCAGGATCTTCACAAGTGGGTTCATCACGTGGAGGCATTCTCAAGGATTCACCAAACCTCAAAGATTTCTTGGCACTGTTGTATGCAAAAGCACCATCATCCACATCCATTGCAGTGGTAGATTTTTTATCAACACCAAGATTAGCAGTGAATGCATGCTGACTTTCAAATGAAGCATTTGGAGTTTCACCAAACAAAGGATGTGCACGCAACATTGCCGGATTGCCAAGAGGACGCATGTTCTTTTGAAGAGGATCACCAACTTTCCATTGTCTGAACTTCGCGAACTTATCAACATCAGTAGTGATCACATCAATGAATTTCTTGTAGGATGAAAGTGGCAGTCGGTAATATTCGTCAATCTGTTCATCCAGTTGTTTCTTTGGTGGTATGTCCTTTGTTCTGTAGAGACTATCAGTTGGCACTGGACCCACATATTCTGGAGGTTCAGTACTGTGATCATCCAAATAGTCCTTTGGTAGCTCATCGTAAGGAGGATTTTGAACAAAATCAATCACATAAGGATCAGTTCTCAATGGATCAACAAGTTGATGTGCTGTTTTGATAGATGTGGACGATGTAGGATCTGCAGCCATAGCATCCAAAGCATCAATCATGGTTGAAGTTTGTGCGCTCTTCCATCCCTCAAACCTCAGACTAGTTTCATCATATTTGCCATCATCAACAAGTTTTTTCGCCAATAAACGAGCAACACCAGCAGAATGCACTCTCTTTGTCCTGGTTCTGGCATCAGCAAGACTTTCATTAGCATTATGTTTTGGTTTTCTCAACGAATACAAGAACGCTTCTTCATCAGTGTTTGCTTGTGATTGACGTCTTGGAGCAATCAAAGGCAATTGATTATCATACCAAGATTGATTGTTATTGAAAACACCAACAATTGCAGAATCAACAATCTGGATAAAAGAGTTGAATTTGTCGTGATCTTCTTGAGATGCCCAATTTTTGGCACCAACGATATTCTTTGCAAGCCATTGAGAATTTGCTGGTGCTTTGGGATCATCTGTACCTGGCTCAGGGTCTTTTGGCGACCAAAACACAGCTCCACGAGGACCAATAATCAAATCAAAAACAGCATGTTCAACCGAATCTGTTTTTGTAGTTGGATCACTTCCCAAAAACCATGGTGCAATAGCAGTTGTGTCTAAGAAAACAGACGTGCCTGCGGCGGATTTAAGAATACGTGCAATATCACGCACAGTTGTGCAACAAGCTGCTGCACGTTGTTGTGCTTCCATCCAACGACCACCACCAAGAGTTGCGCTACCGACATCAGCCAATTCCTGCAACATTGGCCAACTGTTGCACATGGGAGGAACGCGTGCATCACCCAAACCAAAGTTTTCGGCGTATGCAGGGATTTGGAATCCTCCACTTGGACGGTTGGAAACAAACTGATTACATTTGATTCCACTTGCTTTTGAATCGACAGGAGTTTGAGTTATTCTTCCTCCTTCAACATTATTAGCCAAAGCAGCAAGATACTCTGCAGTAATTGGAGCTGATTCCGATTCACGTACCAATTGTACCAAATCTGACATACGTTTCTCAAGATTGCTCAAAGCAGACATGGTGGCTGTTGGATCCAAAGCGAACGGAGACAAGGCAGATTCAGCCATATGACAAACAGTTCCGCTGTTGAAGACACTCGATGAAGGACTCTTGTTGCACATATCACCAAGATATTCAGCAACATGCCACTTGTTTGTGCGATGATCACGATAGATAAAGGGATCATGGAATTCATCAGTCCAGCGGGCAGTTGCAGCAGGATTATCAGCAACTTGCTGATGTTCATTACGCAATTTGGCGCAATAACCTCCATCAGTTTCCCAACGGTGACAAGCATTCAATGCAGTCTCAACAACAATCTTTGCATAATCATCAACCTCATCTTCTCGATGGATGTAAGTTGTGTATGCACAACTTTTGTGATCGAAATGGTCACACTTGTAACGAGGATCAGTGACAAAGTGATGGTCACCAATTTGGTATGGATGCAAAAACGGATTGTAGGCCGGTTTGTTACGATGAACATTCAAACGGCGAGTTTCATGAATACTGAATCCATCAATCGATGCACGGGCTTGAGGACCTTTTTTCACACGCATTACAGCATCGACGTCCGGAATCTTATAGGTAGTGTCCACAGGATCATATTTGTAATAAATATTCCATCCAGCAGGGACCAACAAGACGTTAGGACGGGCACGTGGTTGGTACTGTTGAGCACGTTCGATGATATTTTTCAACATCAATGGGAAATGCTCAGGTCCTTTCTGCAAAACAAATGCATCTTCGGCTTCACTGCGCAACCATGATTCATAACTGCATTTGAAGTAGCTATGTTCAGACATCCATTCCAGAGAGTATGAATTACAATCCTCAAGTTCACGCACAACAAGGTAAGCCATGGTTTCGGTGGTATTGTTGATGATGTTGATGATATTGTTTTCATAACGTTCACGACCCCATTCACTCAGATAGAACATACGTTCCATCTGGAACATGATACCACGGTACTCGGTATGGGCTTCACGCTCCATGGAGCGGGCCTCGATCAGACGACTCACACCTTCATGGGCCAATTCTCCAAGGACAACAGTATCAAAGATGATTTTGCTCCATTTGAAATGATGTTCATCAGTGCGCAATATTGGAAGCACCAATGTCGTATAGACCTGATTGTCTTCAAAAATCAAATGTTCAATAGTCTCTTTCAGATAAAGATTCTTGTGACGTTTGGCATAAGCTTCAGGTTGAGCTTGATGGGTACGACCGGTCATTTCATAGGAATCCTTGACCTGCTTGGTCCTGGGAGGCTTTCCAAAGAAAGGTTCCAATGGATTGCCTGAATCAAAAGAGACGGCCGACATCTGCGGCACGCTCTGTTTGTATGGGAAATTGTCGATCTGAGTAGCCATGTTGATCGGCAATACTTTTTAGTGGTGTGATGAACAGAAAATAGCAAAAAAAATGTAAGAGTTTCTGAATATGAGGGAGGGGGATGGGATGGGATGGGAAATACAATGACTATGATATGATCACTTTTTTGTTGGGGAGTGGGAACGATTTTTTTGCTAACCAAAAAAGTGTTGTATTCTTAAATAAGTTTGGCACATATATGACATCCCGAATCAGAGTTTGCCAACACTCTGGCGGCATATCGTTTTTGCGAGTCAGACACGACAGAAACCACATATTTTCTTCTTCAATAGAGTTTGCCTTTTGCCAACGCATCCGCTACAGTGGGCAACTTAGGTTTCACATGTATGCTTGTAATTGCTTGACCACATGAAGAACATAAATCAGGTTTGCTCAACCCAATTACACCATGTCGAATCCACCAAGCTGGAGGTACCACACCGTTGTTGAGATCTTCCAAAAGCGAGCGACGTAATGTCGCTGAAGTTCTTGCAACGCGAACAAATTTACTTTGCAATACATGCATAATACGTTGCTGTGTTCGATTATGTTTCATCATATCACGAACAGCTTTTCGAGCACTTCGTTTTGTCTTTACTGTGATTTTATCGTCCTGTTCTTTACATGGCACAAACCCTTTCATGGCCTGCTTGATCAACTCGATTTGTACGTTGAGTGTTTGTTGCACTGCTGCAGCACTATCTTTACATTCTTCAGACATGTTTTTTATTTCTAAGAGGATTTCTCGATGTTGATTAACTGTTTCCGACATTTCATCGTCATTGGCAGGAAATTCCGTGCCCATCGGCGATGGAGGTCTTGGTAAATCTAAGTCATCCATTTTTGTTTTTTTTGTTCTTTGTTTTTTGTTTTTGTAATGAAATTTTTCAGAGTCGATCGTTTATTAGTGATCCACTCTTACTTTATAAGGGATAGAAAAATCAAAGAAGAAATTTCATTCATTATCGCCATCTTCAGAAGATTCGATGTGTTGAGCAGATGAGGTGCTGGAATCAATTGAAACCAATTTCAGACTAGCGATTGTCTGACGGAGAACTTCACGTGAACGTTTGAACACCATCCATTGTGTGGATATCCATTTTCGATCATTGATAAGTGCGTTGGCAATTTCTCGGTAACTGAGATTTGTCTTTGCATACTCGGTAGATATTTTCTCAGTCGCCGCTTCATGAAGAGCATCGCATAATTTCAAATATGTAGTGAAATCGCGCATTGATTGAGCGAATTGACGTTTGATCACAAACGTTGGCTTCTTTTTGTTTTTTCCAATTGTGATTGTTGTGACTTGATCATCCTTCTCAATAGGAACACCTGATGCAGCACAAATTCTTGCTTTTTTCTTTTTTCCTGGTATATCGCCATCGATGTCTTTGAAGACAATCGGCAATTCAGAATCTCTTTCAATTGCAATCATCACTTTGCAACTGGGAACTAATTTTCCAACTCGACTGCATTCCTTGAGGATTGCTTCGCTTTCGGTTTTCCAAATTCGATTCCACTCATAGAGTACATCTTCAACATGTTCAGAATCTTTTTCGTACAAATTAAATTTCCTTTCATCAGCAGCCAACATGCAAATGATTCGCGTATACCGTTTGAAAGTGCGTTTTTCAAGAGCTACAAGTTCATCAGGTTTCAAGCGTTTGTTTGTTTTGAGTTTTTCATTAAAGTCCTCTTCATGTTTTCGTTTTTTTGTGGCGCGATCCGCCATCATCTTTTTCACTGTTTGCGTATCCAATAATTGTCCGCGTTTTCTGTACAGTTCCAAAACTTGTTCTGCACGTTGTCCAGCAGCACGTCTTGGACGTTTATCACTGTTGTTCAGTTTAGCAACTTCTTCTCTCAGATTTTCTGGAAGATGATCTATCAGTTTTAAGTCTTCTTCAGTCAAGCCACACTCGTCGTCGCTCATTCTGATCAATCTTCTTCTTATCTGTATTCAACAAGGCGTGTTTAAGCAACACTATTATTTCCTAAAATTACTATTTTAGGCAAAACAAAAACCAAAAACTTGGGCCGAGTGATATAGATAATACTAAGATTCACATAATGTGATTTCTGTGATGGCAGGTGAACATCGAAATACTATTGGCATGGTTGACTTGGTGAACAAGCAAACATGGCTTCCAGTGGTCATAACATTTTTGGCAATCGTTGTAACTATTGTAGTGTACCATTATCGCGATGTGCAACCAGCTGCTGGTCCAGCAGCTTTGGGTGTGCTTTTGTTGACTCTGGCAGCACTCCTATTGTTTTTTGTAAATCTTACTTTCGATTGTAATATACTGTTGAGTGTGATCATCATTTGGATAGTTTATGGAATTGTGTGGAATGCTGCCGGTGTTCAGTATGGAGATTTCGTTTCGGCAATATCAAGCACTTTGATAGGTATTGGAATGTTGTTGACATACAGTAGTAAATCACGATTGAAAAATGCGCCTCAACTGGGAACATTTGTGGTTATCGCAGCTGTGGCTGCGATGCCAAATCGTTATAACATGGCAGCGTTGATGTCAACGGCGTTCATAGTTGTGCATGTTGCTTTCGCTATAGGCATTTTCATGTTAAGTCAGTTCATGGAACTGATCCTGAATAACAGTTCCAAAGCGGTGCTGATGAGTAATTCCGAACACCTGGTCAAAGCTGTGCGTATAGGATGGCCATTGTTTGTTCATCATTATGCATTGGTGTTGATAGTTTTGCAAATAGTACCACATCTGATTGAGATGAATCAATTTATCAAACAATTGACCGGATTGCCAACCACTGTGGAGAGGAAAGATTCATCAACGCAACAAGACGATGGAAGCACAGCCGCCTCCGCAAATAACAAATGGTTTATTTCAACTGAGGATTTGAAAAACACAAAAGTTATTGGAGCATTCCTTGCAAGTCCTGTCTCAGGGTCACCAAAGGTACAACGTGCAAAACCGACGCCATCGCTATCACTGGACAGTATAACAGTGGTCAAAGATACCACTGACCAGTCAAGCACAGAAAAAGATTCGTCATCTGCACAAAAAACTTATTTTTCAATGGAAATGTTGCATAGTGTTGCACGATAGATAATGACGACGACAAATAAAGTGAATCCAAAAGAAGCTGTAGAATTTTTAAGAAATCAATTAGAACGGAAAGCAAAAGTAACTAATTTCCGCAAACGTCCATCGATAAAATGTTTTGTTGGAGGCACAGGGAAACGTCAATGGGCAAGTTGTTCAGGGATCACAGAAGCTTTACGATTGGCATTTTATCCAATGTATGATCATCGTGGCGCAAAACGTGAAGGTCTGTATGGCTCTCAATTGGCTTTAGCAAAACAACCTTTCCGACGTGATCCCAAACGTGAATGTCGATATAAAAAACGCAAAACAAAAGGTATGGAATTGGGCAGAAAAATCGATGGACAATTGCGTCGTATGATTAATGGTGAAGGTCTACCAGTAAAACGTCCTGAACCTATAGCTAGAGACATGTTTGATGCACAATTGAAATGGGGATGGATTCCTTTGGCCTCACAATTACCATGTGTTATGCCAGCGATTCGTTATGGAACCCTGATTGATGAAATGGCTTTGGATCGTGATGGAGGGTTTGTTTTAGTGGAAAACAAGGTGGGCTTTCTCGATTATATGCATTTATCACGCGGGAAAATGCATGGTCCACTCTCGCAAATTAGTGATTGTCCTTTGAACCAACATTTTATTCAGTTGGCATTCATGAAAATGATGTTGGAACGCATACACAAAATCCCTTTGGCTTCATGCTGGGTAGTGCAGGGAACTGCTTCTGGTGTGACGCCTTATCGACTGCCGGAATGGGCTATTCAAAAAGGCGATGCAATGTGGAAATATTTTTGTGAATTTGTAAAGAAATAAATTTTTATTCTCTCGATACACCCACCGCTGGTGGTAATAACAACAATTCATCTTCCAAATTTTCAACTTTGCTGCGCGGGACACTGTTATCAAACTGTTCAGCCATCCACGGCCGTATGCGGTTGTCGTTGTGAGAGATCAATCGCAACTGCTTACGGGTCACAACGAAATCCAAATGCACATGCACGCCATTCGACAGATCAAAGAACTTTTCTGGCAATCTCGTCACAGCAGTGTTGGCAATGTTAATTCGTACATTATTTGGTCCATACTGACGTTCCCCAGTATTCATGAGAATGTACTTGAATAGCCCGTCCAGATTATCATATGCAGGATTGTCGGAGACATCGATTGTCATCGCGAATGCAAAGATATCACACACTTTGCCATGGAATGAATGTTCAGGCACGGTGGTTGCATATATTGCGACATCTGTGAGATCATTCCTGCTCAAATTCAAATCTACTTTGTGAACAGTCAAAAAACGAGTTATCAAACAATCACTGCCAAAACGTAATTCGAATCTTTTGGCAGGAAGACTGCCGGAAAAATCAAGATGTTGCGCAGAAGACCGATACGCCTTACCAGGCCATGTTGCTTGCCATCCAAGTGTATTCTCAACATGTATGGGAGGATCAGTCCGTAAATCACAATTCACAAACGAGACTTTAGGAATCACTGTTGAATTCAAAGCTATTTGAGTTACAGTCCGAAATGGCCAATTGTTCAAGAATTTGACATTTTCAAATCTGATTTCTTTGAATTTCATTTTCATCCCAGGCTGGATTTGATCAAATTGACATCCTTCAAAAATCAGCCTCTTCTTTATCTCAGTCTCTCTCATGCGTTTTCCTTCAGTTATAGTGCGTAGATTCGGACATGAAACGCGAAAAACATCCTGTCGTGAACCATTCAAACCACGCTTGATAGTAATTTCTTCCAAAGAGCGGGATTCGATTTGCACATTTTGTCTGTTGCCAAATCGTAATTTGATCTTTTTCAAACCTTCGATCTGAAGATGTATTTGCTTAATATCTCCATGAATAATATCTCTTGGATGCACTTCTAGATTCTGAAAATTCAACGATTTCAAACCTTCTGGATAATCACTTTCACGGAATTCTATACATCGCAGCGTAAGACTCGCTCCAAACGATAATATATCTTTGTTATGGATATGATTGATGATATCAATGAAGAATTGCGGATCCAGAGAAGTCGAACCACCAAGTTCAAGGCGATCATATTTTCTGAGCGGAACCCTTCTCACGAGAGTGCTATTTAGAATCACCGTAGTGGCAGTTCTAGGGATGTAGGAATCGATGAAAATGTTAGTATCGCTCGCATTGAATTCGGTAACTTTCACATCCTGCAACCACACGGGAAACGATGCAATTGGATTCTTGCTGATGTTCAAAACATCCAGATGTTTCAATTCAAGGAAACCCACAGGCACTTCCAATAATCCAACTGCTGACAAATCAAGACCCACAATATCTTCGAATGATTGTGGCATCGAAAAATAATCATCAATCATTGGAAACACAAAACATCCAGACAATTCCAATAGTTTCAGAGGTTTTCTAGGTAGATTAGTTACTTTCACAAGGGAATGGGCATTTTGAATAGTGAATGTCTCAATCTGCCAAACATGTTTCTTCGAGAATTTCAATTCACTTCGTGTCGGTACATCCATCAAAGAAATTTCTTTAAGTGATTTCATCAGGTTTTTGAAAAGACTGCTATCCTCAATCTGTGGGGCTTTGCACCGCCACAAAGTCAATTCGACCAAATCAAATGAACGACGCTTCGTATCAAAACGCACTGTCGGTCGTTCACCACTTTGAACACCAATGATCAACTTTTTCAAGTTTGGCTGAATCGGTGGGATGTCGCATCGAATCTCAGAGACTTTCATATTCAATTCCAAAAGATGATCCGGAAACTGTTCAGGCAACTGTAACACTGGTCCAGTGCCTCCTAAAACGAGTTTTTCCAACGTAAAAGGAAGTCCATTCAAGTAATATCCATGAGCTTGCAAGTTTACATTCATAAGTTCTGTTATTAGCGCCACTTCAGGAAGAAATTCAACCACATCAGTCACTCTAAATCCTAAATAGCTCAGGGGTGTTTCCAATTCTTTTTCAAATGGAACAACATAATCAATCAATATCCGGACTAATGCACTACCATGATGAATGACATATCGTTCTTTTGGGACCTTATGTAGATATCGTAGAAATACTGCTTTGCACGATTCACATGTTATTGCATGCAAAATCTGTAACCAAAATGGAGATGAGAGAGCAGGTAAGAAACGTTTGTAACTCGGTCTGTTTCTTTGAGATCTCTGACTCAATTCCTTCAATTGCTCAATCAAGTTGAGAGTTTCCTCTGACTTGTCTTGTTCAGTCAATTTCACAAAGATGCTTTTCAAAAACTCAGCATCATTCAGATAACTGCGCAAATAGGAAGATGTGTTGAAGAGGTGAGCAAAGTCTCTTGCATTTGCAATGTATTTGAATACAATTGCGAAAATTTCATCCGGTTGCGATTCAAGTACACTCACTTGAACAGGTTCAGGCATTGGTTCATCTTCCAATTCTTGCCAATAATTTTCGACGACATTCTGGAATGATGTGGTTTCTGTAGCGGTATGGGGAAGGAAATCTTCTTGAGTTGTTTGTTGTTTTTTCCTTGGCGGCTCTTTTTCTTCTTCTTCAGGAGTGGGCGGTGGAGGACGTTTCTTCTTTTTTGCATCGATTTTCAACATCATCTTACTTTGCACTCCATGAGTACGTAACGCCGTTTCAATTGCATTGTCCAGAGCTTTGATCGCATCCACAGCTTCTGCAAAACCAACAGGATGCAAACAATCGATTGGTGTTTGTTGTTGTTGTTGTTGTTGAGAACGAAGGAAACGCGAAACAGCCTTCATGGTGATATTTTTTTGTTGATTTGAATTCGATTATACACATAAGATGAATAAGTAAATAGATTATTCCAGTTGATTTTATTTATTTCAAAAGCTTCCAAAGATTTGTTGATAAGATTGGAGTTGCTCTTTGAAATTTGTACACTTCACAACTTTCGGCTGCTGCTTATGTTTCTTCTTCATCTTTTCTCGCTGACGAATCTGTCGGACCATCTTCTTGAAGTTCGCTATTTGTGACTGAGTTAGAGAAATACTTGTTGGTACTGGATATTCCGTTTGATCATCACAATCTTCATCAAGACCAACCAAAACAATCGATGCCCGCAAGTCTTTGACGTGAAAACCAAGCTCGTGCATAACTTTCTTCGTTTCTTCGCACGGTTCATTCTCGCCATCTTCATGATGTTTCAAACAATAAGCATTAATGCTTTCTCCAATCGGACACTGTGTCCATCGATGACGTAATGAAATAACTTTTCCGCTTCCGAGTTCCTTTTGAACAGATGCATGTGGCGGGACGCTGAGGTGTTTTCGTGTGCAAACCATCTTCCCATCTTGAGATTTAATAACAATCGAATCCATCTTGACAGTGAATGAAAGTGGTATGCTAGCTGGAATTGTTGGTATTTATCAATGGTTGGCACTCCCAAATTTGGGAATCACAGTAAGCCTAAGTAAATGTTTTTATTACTTTTAGTGGTTATTGAATGAAATAAACAATCAATCTTTTCATCCAACACACACTTTTGTCTTGTTTACCAACAATTGCTGAATCCTCAATTTCATCATACAATACCCCACCCCTACCAGCCCGTCCAGAAACTAACAATAAGTTATTGATTCCTATTTACAAAATATTTGACAATGACAGAATTGACTGAGCATAAACGCTGCGAATTTTGTTCCAACGGAGAAATCGTTATTCATCCAAATGAAATGCCTTGTCTCAGTAATGTGTGTCAATCTATTGTAGATGGTGTTGACTCTCTTCTCAAAGATGAATTAAATGAATCTGTTGTCGCTCTACAAAAAGAATTTGAGGAATCAACGGCTCCAATGGAGGAAATGTGCAAACCTATTGTAGATGCCATTGACATTTTTCTCAAAAATGAATTAAATGATGTTTCTACCAATGTAGATCACAAATCCTGTTTCAAGTTCGCCGATTCTTATGGAATGGTTTTTGTTAGCCCAGTCGATAGACAAAGTGAAACAGATGCATTAATTAGAAAGATCTGTTCTCGGATCGAACAGAAAGTCCGACAAAACAATGTCTCGTTAATGTCTTATGTTCGTCTTTTTGCTGAACAGATGGAAGAATCGATTGTGTTCACTGTGAGATATCTGGCAATATCAAAGTGAATTGACATGTAGTATATGGAAATTGAACTTAATAAAAGTGAAGATTATTTCTTCTATCTGACACATCACTCACTTTTCTATTTCTTACCATCACGTGACTACAATCATCCACTACTCACTCACTCTAGGATTTCCTTTTCGCGATAAGAGAAGAAACCATGGAAAAACACTGTTATATTTGTTACGACGAAAAAATTCCAATTGATCATGAATCACTTCCTGCGATCAACAAAGTTTGCTTAGCTGTTGGAAAAGCTCTTGATTCCCTTTTCAACAATGAATTAAACGATATCTCTTTCAAAGAGGATTCAGTTGTCATGTTCAACAACATTTATGGAATGGTTTTCATATGTCCATATGATGAAAGTAAACAACAGAATCTGATTGAAAATGTCTGTTCTCGCACGAAAGAGAAAATCCAAGATAACAATATCTGGTGCATATGTGGTGTTTCGCTTTGTGTTTCCAACCCTGCAGATGATTCATTTGCTCTCAATGTGAGTTTTCAAGCACTCACCGCAAAGGATTACAGAATCATCATCGAGAAAAAAAATCTCACCATCTCGGAATTTGACAAACTGTATACGGCCTGTGATGAAACTGGAAAAGCGATGGTTAATATGCTGTCATCAGATTTTCCCGGCAATTTCATCAAGTTGGATTGGATCCCTGGTCAAACATATCCGGATCGTTATTGTCAAGGAGTGGCCTTCAATTATCATGGTGAACCAGATCGTTTGAACACGAATATCCAGAATGTTTGTCTTTCTGTGAAGAAGACGATTGAAGAGAAGCAGTTCAAGAATGTTTCAGAAATTGAATTTCTTGCTTCCCGCAATGAAGATGGAATAGATACAATCAATGTGGCCTTTAAGGGCGAAACTGATTCTGCTTGAATTTTGATTTTTTTTCATTTTTGTTTTTTGAAAAACTATTTTTCTCAATAAAAAATCAATTCTTGAAAATTTCGGTGTATTATTACCAACTTTGGTATAAAAGAATCTTTTAAAACCAAATCATCTGCACACGGTCAGATAAAATCATTGGTTTTAATAACACCATCACATCTCACAATAAATAACATAAATTAAGAGAAGAAACATGGTGCGCTATCTAATAGTATGTTTGCTTTCCATTTTATTTGCTTCTTCGCCCATTGGTACCGCTATGATCACTCTTACTGCATCCCCCAATGGTTGCACACGTAATCGTGCTAACTATCCATCGGCATGTGTGATGCGCACGGACGAGTGTGTTAACGGGTCTTCTCAGTTTTGGGATGGTGTTAATGACTCTTATCCCTCTGGGTCTTTCACCTCATTTGCAGCTCTTGATTCAACACGCATTTCATTCCGTTATTGCACTGATTCCCTGTGTTCTGTTGGATGTCGCAATTTCACAACTCAACCAATGGCTGACTACTTGAACATCACAAAAGACTACATGTTGTATCAGCACGAGCTTCGTTGTGTTGATCTGGGTCCTTACATGGTTTATGTTGCAACTTGTGGTAACGAAGAATGGTGTGATCTTGAAACCCCTCAATCATGTCAAACTGCGGTCTGTCTGGAACAATTTTGTATTGCTTCGTATCGCTCAAACACATGCTTAGCCAATGCCGATTGCACTGGTTCACCACCATTGATTGAAGAGCAACAAGAGCAGAGCAGTTCCTCTGCTGGAAAGGATTGGAAGGCTACACTGATGATTATATGTGGACTGATTGGATTTTGTAGTGTTTTGCTTGGTGCTACTTGGTTGTTTTGCAGCAACGCTGCAAAAGAGCATATCCCGAAAGATAATACAAAAATTGTTGTTTGATATGGTTTATTTTTTTTATCTATAAAATGAATTAAAGCATATTCTTTTCAACGATTCAGTATGGAGCCATCATCCAAGTCAATAGACACAACAGTCAAGTTGTCTGACACGACAATTGCCTTAGTACACAACTGTGACAAATATTTGAAAATGTACGAAACAAGTCTATTGCAATTAGAGGAAAGATTTGATCAGTGTTTTTCTGAAATAAATCAAATAATTGAACAGCTTATACAACAAAAATTGAGCAATCTTCCACAAGCTTAGATCGAGCAAGCAAAAAAAAATGATGACTGTATGGCCGGAATTGTCAATGATGGAGAAAAACTCTGATAATCGTGATGTGCTTATTAAACTCTACGATCCAGATGGACCATCAAGAAATGATGTTGTTTTGAAACGTGATGATGAAATTCCTAAACAACAGTTGGCTACCAATTTGCAAATATCAAATGACATTTTTCAACAAGTCCAGCAGATAGTGACAGATCGATTCACAGAATTGGAATGGTCGAAAAGAAATAAAATAGCCGAAATGCGCACTGAACTGTTTATGGTGGCTTATCCTCTTCGTGATAATTCTGTCTATCATATTGCAGATATCATTGGAGAATCTGCATCTGATATACTAAAGAGCGGCTTGGGATATGGTATAATTGATGGGTTGATGATCGATGTTCGTAGTTTATTGGATTCTGATGAAGAATTGGCTGTAGTGGCTTATGTATTGATTCCTGGATTTATGAACAGATTTGACGAGAAATTAATACTCAGACCACTTCACACGATGCCTTGTAATTGTGAATGCGATTAATTAAATATTGTTAAAGATCTTGTATTGGGACTTGGCAATAACGACAAACGCAAAGCCATTGACCTTCTACTGTGAAAGTGGTAGCAACGACATCGCGTTTAGGTCGGAATCGTTCACAACCCATACACAGTGTACGTGATGGAATCGTTGTTGTCGATGATCGTGCGAAAATGCGTCTTATTCCATCAGAGAAACTCTGAAGCTGACGAGGAAACATCTTGCTGGTGTTGATTTACAACAAATAATTTTTTTGTTTTATTTGTCAATGAAATACCACATATGGCATTAATAAATTGCGAATTCAATCAATTTGTATTGTTTATTAAATCGCGTAACGTGGGCAACTCGGCCCTGTTTGAGTCGTATTTCATTATTTGCCATTCAAAACCTTTAGGCAAAGCGGGCGCCCATTCACGATATTCCTCTGCAATTGTTTTGGTCCCATAAAGATCTGGTTGATGAAATTGAGTGCACAAAAAACCAGTTGCTGTTTGTTTTACTAATAATTCCCAATTCTTTCCAAACTTATCTACATCTCTTGATTCGTCCAATAATTCTTCGAGAGTTATGCAGTTTTCATGAAACTGATCAGCATTGGGATAGAGTTTCAACCATTGCAATCTTGGGGGTGCAGCAGGATTTTGTATAATAAATAAACCAGCTTGCCATGCATAACTGAATGTGAGTCTCCGGTCCAATACAGCAAAATGCTTTGTTTCTGGATTATTGAATACTAATTCACACGGACCACTGAGCTCCATATTCAAATGCAAAAACAAATTTAAGCGTTATTTGTTTAACGATATAAATTTACAAATTATCATAAATAGCAATATACTTGCACATATTGCAGAACAGTGGTAAATGATTTGATTTGCGAAATTTAAATGAAACAATGCCTAAGAAACGCAAAATGGAGCCACAATTGATTTCTGCAGAAGAAGCAAGGAAATTAGTAGTTAAAAAACCTATTCCGGAGAAAAAACCATTGAGTGATAAAGATCGTGAGGAAATAATAACATATTTAGATGAAAAGATTCGTGAACAATGTGTATCTGCCAATATTCCAGGTATTCTCTACCATTTAAAAGGCGAAGAAAGTCCTTGGGATTATCGGCATGTGCAAGACATTGCGAATCGATATGGATACGAAACTTTTGTTTGTGCAGATCATTTGGGAATTGATTGGATTCGTTGCCATACTGTTCCTGAGCTGAGTAGCGAAGATTTATCAAAGATGATAAATGGAAAGGAAGCCAGGGATATATCGATCGCAACATTGGAGAGAAAACAACAGGCAGCACGTGCACAATTCGAGATCGATCGTGCAAAAGTCATCGAAATCCTCAACGAAAATATCCCGCGTTTGGCTGCAGAAGGCAAAGAGAAACTCGTTATTCATGAAATTTTTGGTGAAGAGCCTGAATTGGAATTGTATGGTTTGGCACAGCTGCTCAGGCAGCATGGCTACAAGGTGGATGATATGGATTTCAGTGGTATTTGGGATTTTTCTTGGAAAAAAACAAAATAAATTTATTCAAAAAGCGATTCCATCCGAGTTCCTTTTGCTTTGTCAATTGGTGTTTTACCTCGTCCATTTCGGATATTTTTTACATTCTGGATAAACTTGTAATATCCATTCCACAACATTTTTCTTTTCTTCAAAAAGTGCAAAATGCAAAGGCGTATTTCCTGCCAAATTTTGTTGTGTGAACATGTTATTGTCTCGTCCAGAATTTTCATATATCCATTTGCAAGTTTCCCTCAGTCCTAACCTTGCAGCGTAATGCATAGGCGAACTCAGAGTTGTGGTTCTCTTTGGTAAAGCCAATTCAGAATTCTTCGATTATGCAGAATAACCGATAAATGCATATAAGATTCTTTTATATCACCAAGTCCTCTGAGAAGCAATGTGTTGTGTTGTGAATCAACCATGCGTTGAGCTTTTTCAAAGTCACATCTTTCCAGTGCATCTACCATTTGCCCAAACCCAAAGACACTCAGGAATTGGGGATCACCTGATGTTGTCGAAGACGGTAACATTTTGCAGCAGAAAATAAAATGAAATTAAATTCTGATCAATTCTCTTTTCTTTTTGATGTTTGTTATAAATAGAAAGCATTGAATTACGATTACACAGGTTTTATATGCACAATTTCATCGAGTCCTTCATAGATTTGTTTGGCTAGCGTTGCCGAAGCTTGTTTCTGAGCTTGTTTCATGTTCATTCCACGCATATTTGTAGTTTCGAGAATCTTCGCGGCAATCAGATCGATTTTTGTTTCTGCGGCATTCTGCAAAAGGTTCCATCCTCGGCTTTGACAACTAGGTTTGAATTTCATTTTCGTCACATCGTCAGATTCAGGCATATACTTTTTGAGTTCTGGTTCATGCCGGATAATGTGATGTCCAAAATAGGGCAAACCGTTTTCGGTTGCCATGTAATTGAGAACACCAAAAACAAAAATCAGTTTGCTAGCTTGCAAGCTCTTTCCACCATCGGTGGCTTCCAGTGATGTATTACCAACCACCAGATTCAACCATGCTCTACGGATGACCAAGAGTATCGCCTTTACAAATTCTGTTGGCGCAGGAACAACTTGTTGCCGACGTCGTTTTTCAAATGCAGTAATAACGATGATTTCCCGGTCCTGTCGAATCGCCATGAGATTATTACCTTTTCGTGTTTTCAAGTAACTCCGATCATGGTTCTGGGCATCTTCAAGAGCTTTTTGTTGTGTCTCCTCCAAATGTTTGCGGCGCGCACCAGCATCAAACAATTGATGCAAAGTGTTTTCAGCCACATTATAGATTTCGCTATCATCCACACGTCGTGTTGATTCTCGACGTCTGCGTGGCCGTTTTGTTGTTATTCGACCCACGTTTGTTTCATCGGTTGAATATGCTGGTGCATCTTTATGGTTTTGTATGATTTTGTTTCGCTTTGCATTGTAAACACCTTCCTTCGGACCGGCTGATGGGGTTTCGCGACCTATGACTTTTCCAGAGAATAAACATACCGAATAGCCCCCAGCTTGTTCTACCACCGGATGTGTTGTTGCATTTCCGTCGCAGATATGTTCACGAGAATGAGTGCGACATACAAAGACATCACCAAACGCATGCACTACTGGTCTCGGACATTCACAGAGGTTTTTATGTCCACATGTTTTTGCTGCACAACTACTATCGCACGGTCTTGGTGACGACTGTAAAGCCAAACCATTTGCAGACATCCATCTACGTGCAGAATCACGCAAAACCTTGGTGCGTTCTTCAGAAAGAGAATCTGCCAGACATTGCATCAGATGTTGTGCATCATCAAGACCAGACTCTATTTCATCACGTCTGCGCTTCATACTCTTTTTTGTTTTTTTGTTTTTTTCTTTTTTTAATGTTTCACCATTATTTCTTCAACATACTTTCCTTATATAGTAGTAACGTTTGTTTTATTATGTAAACAACATCTGACCACTCTATACAAACAAACCAAAATGAAACGCGCGGTTCCAGACAACGATTCCGCATTTGATCGGATGCTCCACGACGATCTTGTGGAATTCGTACAACATGCCCGGAAAATCTCAAAGACACCTTGTGCTTGTCCTGCTTGCATAAACATCACAAACGTTATTGAAGAAGTTGTTGAATCGATGAGAGGAAAATCCAGTCAAGCTGATAAAATAATCGGACGTGTGACCAATGGAGATGTATTGTATGTGGATGGTAGACGAATAGAACAAGATCAAAATCTGACTACATTGGCTGTATACGTTCCTTGTAGTCGTTGTCACAATCATCTAGACTGTATCACCGGAAACAAGCAAGTTTTCCGGTTGCCCATCAGTGTCACCGCAGGAATCGAGTCCTGTGCCACTCTCATCAACTTCCACAGTCACTGTCTCAGCACTACCAGGACTGTCGCTGACACTTTCCTGGCCAACTTGGCCCTCTTTCACATCAACACTGTCCGCAACGTCACTCACCTCCTCAGTAGCAGCAGCAGCAGCCGCCGCCGCGGTAATCTTGTCAAGCATCCCAGAATCAGCTAAAGCTTGCATAAACTGTTCGCGTTCTGGTTTCTGGATGGCATCTGGTTTAGGTAATGCAATAATATCTTTCAAGCTTTTTTCGATGTGACCACATAACATTCCATGTTCACCATGCCAATCATTGTGTGCACAATGATCGTTATTGCAATAGATTGCCAATTCACAACCTTGACAGCGACGTCCCTCTTTCAATGGTAACATGTGACCACAATACCAGCAACAAGGTCTTTGAAGAACAGTACGCATTGTCGGTCCAAACGAAATATCAACTGCAGTGATTGGAGGTGGAGCACGGTTCTTTTTCTTTTGTGTAGCTTGCTTTTCAGTATCCTCTGGAACTTCATCACAAACAAAACGCACACCACTGCAAGCCACAAGAATCATCATGGTTGAGTTATCGATGCGCACACCAGTGTTTGTGCGAGCAGCATTCTCTCGCACAACCTCCACAAACATGCTGTAAGCATTCGAAGATGTCTTACCATTTTCATCACGAGCAAGATTTGGAACGCGCACACATAATCCTGTAACAGTCTTCATGGTTGTTGACACAAAGTATTATTGTTGGATGTTCAAAAGAAGCTTGAATGCACATTTACTAAGCACAATTACCACAATTGGCTATTAACGTTTCGGATGGTGCCCATGATCAAATCTTGCCACTTGCTTTTTGTACCACCTTGTTTTTCCTGCTTCTGTTATTGTCACTCACAACATTTCAACTGTTATTTGCAAAGAAACAAACAAACAAACATGGCTAAAATCAATATTGCTACTTTTGGGGTTGTTGTTTCTCTGCTGACATATGTGCTCTATATGATGATGGTCTGGGCTGTGCTGCCTAGTTTGATTTTGCTTCATCATGACTTTGATCAATCGAAAGTGGATTATTGGAACACGCTGCCTGTATCTGATAACTGGAAAATCTACAGGTGGCATTTCGCACATGTTTTGATTCTGTTGCGTACCCTTGCCTTGCCCATCGCTGGAATGTCAATCATATTCTTTGCCACATTGGAATATCGTAGGAACGAAAAGAATAACGATTTCTTCGATGGTTTGAGTTTGCTATCCCAAATACCATTCTTCTATTTGATTCCTGGAATTCAGATTCTCGCCAATCTGTTTTGGTTCATAATGATATTTATTGAATTAGGCAACATCGTTACCTTTGGGATTATCTATGGCGATTGTCAAAATCAACTTTTATGTGCAAAGGAAACTGCCTCTGGAGTCTGGCCTAACCTCACATTCCGTTGGATGTTTTGGACTTCAGTTGTTGGATTGCTTATGTTTCTTTTGAAGATCATACTTTACTTTGTGTTTACCTTTTTCACGACGCGTGATAAATTAGAAGCTGACAAAGAATCTTCTTATGCCTACCAGTCATTAATTGCGGCAAATCCCAAGCTTCGAAACAGAAAGGAAGTAAAGTTTGTTTGAATTTGATGTTTTTGTTTTTTATTTTTGCAAAAAAAATAAATAAAATAAATCTGCCTTTATTTTTACAACAATCGCCCATTGAGAAATGGAGTCAATAGAGTTTGTAATGGAAACAATAACATTCCTCTGATTTGACTCGAACGAAGATATTGGATCTTTTCTGCAAATGTTACATACTGTTCATGTGATATGTAACAATTAAACTTAAACGTTGTCAAAAACTCCATAGTGCAGTCAGAGACTTCTTTGCGGGTGATTCCAAAAGTACGTGCAAATGCCCTTGTGGTATATTCGGTATCGTTACAAAAAAGTGCTGAGCAACAATAAGCTGCAACAAATAAACGATGCATATTGGTTGGCGAGAGCAATAATTCATCATATTTCAAATTAAGATATTTTTGCAAATAATATCCAGCAAGCAAGTATACTGTTGGACAACGATAGAGAAGGTCCACGGCTCGCCACATGAATGCATTCATAGAAATCAATGGAACTGTTCCATACTTGGATTCAAACAATTTGTTTCTCTTTTCCAAATTCATTTCCTTCATCCGTGATTGGTTTGCGTATGCCGCTTTTGTGATTTCATCAGATAAGACATTGATGATCAGAGACATCCATTCATCTGTTTTGAACATTCGTAATTCTTTATCTTCCACATTCCCAAATAGGTAAATTTCCTTATTCATTGGTGTACAACAACAATAGAAAACAAACTAATAAATGTTAAATCAATTTAATTATGTGGTACTCTTACTTATCTTAGCAAACAATAGTTAAACAAAGAAATATTTTTGATATTTACATTCAGAGAAGAAAAACAATGACAAAAAGACCAGCAAACAAAGTGGCCATCAACAGAGAAATTTGAATTGGGGTCATTTGTGCATCAGAGCAAATTGGTGTACCGCAGGATGCGACATTGAGACAGGAATCTT
>Ga0180437_10000534_pt1 | contig 72889 bp, 59 predicted proteins | sample SS_ome_4_FD_132410 | JGI IMG/M metagenome (GOLD analysis project Ga0180437, IMG submission 132410) | Hypersaline lake sediment archaeal communities from the Salton Sea, California, USA - SS_3_D_1 metaG | ecosystem: Environmental > Aquatic > Non-marine Saline and Alkaline > Hypersaline >...
GAACATGAATCGGAACCAGTGTCAGTGTAATTGTTGCCGACGATGGTAATAGTGTTGGGGCGCCACTCTTGGTGACCCGATGTCCAGCGCCATTTGACCTGACCGACATATTTGCCTCCCGGGGTTCTTGTGGCTTTATAGCCAATTTCGTTTATGGTAAAATGATAACTGCCCAGGCCGCCAAGTTTTGAATATCGTCCAATGTATTGTCCGTTTTCTAAGGTAAAGGTCACGACCCGTCCGTCGCACCCCACCCAGGAGCCCAACAAATCATTGGCAATTACTAATTTATCCAGGCCAATAATCAAAAACACTAAGATAAAAAATACTTTGAAGTATTTCATGCTTCCTCCTCCTATTTTGTTCTGAATCCCGGTTAATCATACCACTATTATAACATGAAATAAAAAATTTCACAAGCCATAATATACAGCTTACTCCCCCAAAATAAACCGATAAAACCAAAGTCAATAAAAATCCAGGTTAAAAAAAAAGCGGGGACACTCATTAGAGGATAGTTGTCAAGAGTGTAGACGTATTTTTTTGCATTTTCTTTTCTTACCGCAATATTTATCCTGTCTTACGCCGGTGACTTCGTCGTTTCGGTTACAGAACAACTGTTCTGCACTAGACACTCACCTTGCTCAAAGCACGATGCAGCCTTTAAACAATTCTTATCAAGCTCATCGGTTCGTACTCCTGGCAATATTCATTGCCCCAGAAATCTTTCCGTACCACCCCATGTCCAATTGTTTAAATATTTACAGATCATTGTTTCTTAGCTCCGTAAGCCTAAGTCCAATCCCTTGCTGGCTCATGGTGTAGGCAAAACAGTATAAATATTTCATATATCAGTTTCCTGTGCTAAACTATAGCCACCTAATGTGAAACAAGGTGCCCATGGCAGTTGTCCAATCAGACCGATGGTTTTTTAGCCAATCCCCTTTTTGGTTTACTGCCATGGCCTTTCTTGTTTCTTTTAGGAATTCCAAACGCTTTCTCAAAAACGGGGTCGGTGCGTATAAGTATAGAGGTGAAAAAGAGGGGACAGACGCCAAAAGCAAAAGTGCTACAGGCGCACTTCCGCCCCATTCCCCAAAAGGCCCATCAATAGGGCAAAACCGATTTCAGGAAATTATCTCCGAGATTTTTTTCAATTACTACAAGTTACTAAAAACTACTAAAAGGTGACATAAGGTGGTCACTTTTTGGGCACCACTTTTTCATCCCCAAACCGAATAAAACTTGAAAAGAAGGGTATAATTCCCAGAGTTGTCCAACATACCGTGAACACCAAAATGCCCATGAAATCAAGATCAAGGTTCAGTTTGCCTTGCGTCATAGGACATGTATGGGGTGAACAACATTCCAACATTCCAACGCACCGATCCCTCTTAAATTTTTCTCGACATCGAATTGGTATTGACATTTGAAATAATTTACGCTAATATTATACCAGGTGCCATTCAATAAGGGGAAAAGGAAAGGATTCACTAAAAAAACACCACGGCACACCTGCGTTTTACTTGCCGGGAAAAATGCTTCGCAGTTGTCAAATTTAAAAATTTTAAAGGAGGTAATATCAATGTCTATTCAAATCAAGGAATACGAAAATTTAATGGAAACGTACGACGCGGGACCGGAACAGTTGGATGCCACACTGCAAGGACTTTCGGGATCACAACTGGACCTGTCACGCGCGGAAGGAAAATGGACCATCCGCCAAATCGTCCACCACATCGTGGATGCGGAGGACCTCTGGGAAACCGTCATCAAAGCCGCCCTTGGAAACACGGGATGCACCTTCGATATCAGTTGGTATATCCCCGACAATAAATGCGCCGTACCCCTGGATTACGCCAACCGGCCTATAGATGACGCAGTAGAACTCTTCAAGGCAGTCCGCCGCTGTATCGCCGAAATGGTGAAACACCTACCCAACGCCCGGGAACAAAGCGCTCTCATCACCCGGACCATCGACAAAGATCAGGCACAATCCTTTACTTTCACAGTAGAAAAAATGCTCAACTGGCAAATCCAACACCTGGAAATACATCTCGAACAAATCCGCGAAACCCGCGAAGTACAAGGGATATAAGAGTATTTCGTCGCCTGTCCCCATATTTCCTGTCATCTCTTTACTCCTATAAACTGTTATATTGCAATTTCAGCATTTTTGATCCATGCAGAAAGAGTGCTGCGGTTTATGCTTGATCCACTTCCATGAAATTCCATACAATCTGAAACCGTAGAGTATGGACACAGTCTGGTGATAGCGTTGACTATACTGCCCGGCCCCCCTCCCCCATGGGTGCAAAAAGGAATAATTATTTTTCCTGTAAAATCATGTTCTTCCAGGAACGATGCAACTGGAGGTGCTATCGTATTCCACCAGTTTGGCGACCCGACAAAAATCCTGTTGTATGTATCGATATTGCCAATGAAAGGTTTTAATGCCGGTCTGAATCCGTCCCTGATTTCTTTCTTTGCCTGGTTCACAACCTTATTGTATTCATCGGGATACGGAACCTTAGGACATATCTCAATGATTTCACCTCCCGCCATTTCATGAATCATCTCTGCTATTTTCCTGGTATTCCCGGACCATGAATAGTATGCAATGAGTATATTTTCAGACATTTCCAACTCCTTTCATCACACTGTTTTCTGATTGCCTTTTTTTGGCATGACTATAAAAATCATTGATTCAGTTTTCCTCCATATACAGGCATCATGCTTGCATCTCCATAGTCCTTGATCTGCTCCACGTTTTTTAACCATTCCATATCCTCTTCTGAGATAACAAAATCCACTTCTGCATTATTTTTCATATGGTCCGGATTTGCGGTCTTTGGTAATGGAAGAAGGCCAAGCTGCAGAACATAACGAATACTTAATTGTGGAACAGTAACGCCATATTTTTCTGCGATTTTTGCAACTTCCCGATTTTTCAATAATTCTCCGTGTGCAACCGGTGAATAAGCTTCTACCAGGATACCTTTGTCTTGGGTGTATTGAATCAGCTTTTTCGGTGTATTGCTTATATGCGCCAGTATTTGATTTACCATCGGATTGACAGAGCAGGACTCAAGGATGTTTTCAATATCTGGTTTTTCAAAGTTTGAAAGACCAATGGCACGAAGCTTTCCGGCTTTATATGCTTCCTCAAGAGCTCTCCATGCTTCACGGTTTCCTTCGAAGAAAGGATTATTTTCGTGGAATTTCATCCATGGTTTTGGGCTGTGAATAATCATCATGTCAATATAATCAAGCCCCAATGTTTTAAGTGATTTATCAATTGATGCAACAGCTTCCTTATATGACTTCAGTTCTGCAGCAAGTTTTGTGGTTACAAACATATCCTCTCTGTTCACACCACATGCTTTGATTCCGTCTCCAACTCCGCTTTCATTCTCGTAGGCCTGAGCTGTATCAATATGCCGATAACCGATTTTTGCAGCATCCTTCACTGCCTGTCCGACATCTTTATTATTGATAAACCATGTTCCAAGACCTAGTTTTGGGATCTCAACTCCATTGGATAGAATAAACTTTTCTTCTAAAATCATAATATCATCTCCTATGTTCGCTTTATTGATCGTCTGCATATATAACAGAACTACTTGGCTGTCGCCTCGTTATACTCCTCATCAGTTACCAGGCCAAACCACTCTGCGGGCCCCAGATGTACCTGTGTGCTCATACCAATGTGAACAAACTCTTCATCGGGGGCTGCGCCATGCCAATGATTAACATCGGGCGGTATGGCCACAACATCACCTTTTGTGAGTTTCCGTGCCGGTTTCCCTTTTTCCTGGTAATAGCCTGTCCCTTTTGTAACCAGTAAAATCTGTCCGCCGGGATGGGAATGCCAGTGTGTTCTTGCTGCAGGTTCAAATGTTACATTATAAACCTGGGTATCGAAGGCTTTTTCTTCATCAGTGAAAAGCATTTTAACCCAGGTAGTTTTAGTGAAATATTCTTTTGGCCCTTGGTCTCCCTTTGGGAAAATTGTATTGTTATTCATTATATTACCTCCGTTATTTTGTTGACAAGAAAATATTAATTTGGGAAAGGTTTTATCCCAGCTCGTTGCAAAGGTAGCACCATTTCCATGTAAACCCAGGCTTATGGTCACAAACAACAAAACGATAAACACTGAAAATAACTTTTTCATTATTCCTCCTTCATTTTTTCATATTCTATTTGACATTACCATCAGCAGTTTTCCTGCTGATTTATATTTAATTATATTTCGCTTATTAAGGGATGTAAATACCTGATTTTATTAATTATTGCCTATTTCTACAAAATTTAAAAAAATATGTGGATTTTTCACCCAAATTATTGTATAATTCTATTTGATATTTTATTTTTGTATTGAGGTGTATTATGAACACAGATAGAATGATTGAATTATTGGATAATCTAGTCCCCAAAGAGGGAGTCACTCATAATGTCATTGAAAAAGTCAATTTATTTCGTGTTACCAAATCTTCTCCCAGAACGCCACAGTGTTATGAATCAAGTATTATTATACTTGCTCAAGGTCAAAAAAGAGTATTCATTGATAATGAAATCATAACCTATGATCCACTCAATTATCTTGTTTTATCCGTTCCACTTCCCTTTGAATGTGAAACTACAGCAAGTCCTGAAAAACCAATGCTTGGTTTACAAATTAAAGTGGACGCGGCAACTGTGGGGGAAATACTTCTTTCAATTGATGATAATCAACGCCATATAAAATCTATTCCCAAAGGTATTTATTCAGAAGCCCTTGACGACAAAATGACAGACGCTGTTATCAGATTATTGGAAGCACTCTCCTCTCCAAATGACAGACGTTTCTTAGGACCCAAAATTGTCAAAGAAATCATCTATAGAGTTCTTTGCGGCAAGAAGGGTGAAGCTCTTCGTGCTTTAGCCTTTAAAAATAAAAAATTTTTTCAAATTGCCCGTGTTCTGAATACCATACATGAATCGTATAGCAAGAAATTGGATTTGAATTCTCTTGCATTGGAAGCAGGGATGAGTATATCAGCCTTTCATTCAAGTTTTAAAGCCGTAACAAAATCCCCACCTCTGCAATATATAAAAAATGTAAGACTTCATAAAGCGAAATTATTAATGACCGAAGAAGGAGTCAATGCTTACAATGCCGCATACGATGTTGGGTATGAAAGCCCATCACAGTTTAACCGAGAGTATAAACGTTTATTCGGATTGCCACCTGGAAAAGATACTGTTATTGGAAAAATTGCTGAAAAGCTACAAATCTAATTTGTTTATAGATTTTTCATTGTTAAAAATGGGAGGAAGAAAGAGGAGGAAGAAAGAGGGGTCAGACGCCAAAAGGGAAAGAAAGGGAAAGGGAAGGGAGGTGGAGATAAAAGAAGGTAAGGTGCCAGGATGAGCAGGTCGAAAAAAGGAAAAGATAGGTATTGTCATTGACTACGATGCTACTTTGGAAAGTTTTCGATATTGTCCACCTAATATTATCTAATTATCTTAATAGAATAAGCATAACAATAATTGCGACAAGTAGGATATCTAGGAAAAGAGCGGTTGCCCGTCACGATTCCCCTATGACGGAGCATCGGCCAAATGAGGTGGGCAAAGAAGAAAGAACTCAACAACGCAATACTCGTGTTGCAAACAAACGTTCTCCTTTCAAAAAAGACCGAGGACGTATAAATTTGCGCTTATATCTCTTCTGTATATCCGCAATAAATGTATAAGCCCCAATGGCTGTACCTTCGGAAATATTTTTTACCCGGTAACGAAAGCCGTCACCTATTCCCAACTGCCCATGGCAATTTTTCACACTGGTTATCAACTCTTGTGATATACAAGATTTTCCATCTTTCTCAATGCCGCCGGATAGATAAACAAACTCACGATACCACGAAAGAGAATTCAGGTTTTTGCTTTTCGATAAAAGAAGAGATACAGATTCAGATCGTTGTTCTTTAATGGACTCAAAGATCACACCTAACAGTTTTCGTGAACGCCCGGGACTTCTTACCCTTAATCCCAGGCTGCTCCAGCGATAATCTTCCGGGCGTTTCACAATGTTGGCTCGTACTGGATTCAAATCAATATAGGCACTGCAAGCCAATTGCGCTTCCCCCTTATCTACAATCACTCCACGATATCGTTCACCCCACAAATAGCCTTTACGATTATGTCTCTTATTATACCAAACAGAGAAGGTTTGTTTTAACTCCTGGACAAATCTTGAAATTGAGCCCAGCCGTTTCCGCAAACGTTCCACCCCTCCATCCTTATCAGGAATAATGCTTCCAATCGATCGATATGAGCCGGGTGGGGGATCAGCATTTTTTCCAAACATCAATCGGTAACGGCGTAACAATTCTTTTTCATCAGCCCGTTTGGCCTCTAAATCCAGACCTGTCGCCAGGATATGGAAATGGTTACTCATGATACAGAAGGCATGGATGTTAACAAAAAAGCCGGAGGCAAATCGTTCAAGTAATTGCATAAAATATTCTTTCTCTTTATCATTAAACCATATATCGCAGCCCGCAGTGCGGGAGATGATATGAACGGATCCTACTTGTTCTGAAACCCAGTGTCTTTTTGTTCTTGGCATTGTTCTAATATCCTCTGGCAGAAAGGTTGCAAAACCGATGACAAAGTTTGAAAATAGGTAAAGAAAACTCAGAATAATTTAACGATGGGAGTATTGAGAAATAATCACTGTAATTCAAAAAGGTTGAAGTGTCAACGATTGTTTACAGCTTCGGTTTTTAGTGTAAACAATTGTTTACATTTGGCTACATTTAGCGACTGTCCCCTCTTTTTTCCCCAAAAATCTGAAAATTGAAACCCTTGATAATAAAGGATCTCAATTTTTGAAAAGGCTAAAAATCACCTTTTTTTTAAAAAATTTTTTTTAAAAGTGCGGAAGTTGGGCTAAAAGGTGATAAAAGGTGACATAAGGTGGTCACTTTTTGGGCACCACTATTTTTGAAAAAATGGGATTTTTAATTGTCGCCAATCAGCGTAGTTTATATTGAAACATGAAAAGAAAGGAGCAGGATTAGGAAACTGCATTCAAAATTTAAACTTTTGAACGCACCGCCCCATCTTTTCCAGGTTCTCTTTTATTATTTTCTGAATAAATTAAAAAAAATGAGATCAGAAGCATTGTATTAGTAATAAATATTTTTTTCATATTTTTCTCCAAATGTTAATATGTATTATTTCCCTTCATCCGGCCAGGCATCACCCTCATATCGGCAAACATAATCATAATATAATGTGGTATCAAAGGGCTCTTCCGGTAACGGTTTATTTATTATTGGAAATTAAAACAATTGTCAATGGTTACCTGTCCCTGATGGTTGTAAATCCCGCCTCCAAAACCGCCACTGCCACCCGTATATTTACTCTCCAATGAACCTGGAACTTTATCCTGCGTGGTAGTCACATGTATCACTGCACTCTGTAAATTCAAGTGCGATAAAAAAAATCCAATCACATATAATAACCACCATTTAGTTTTTAAAGGTTTCATTTATTACTCTCCCTTAAAAATATGGATAAATAAATTTAATTTATATGAATTCCCTTCATGATTTTCAATTATAACTATAAGATTAAAGATCCCTCCACTTCCTGGACCCGGAAACCAAAATATTTTATTGGACTGGAAATCAATTTTAAGGCCTGGAGGTAAAATAGATTTTATCATTTTTCCAATTACAGAATAACAAGCTTTGATTGATAAATGTTCCGGTATATTTATCTCTAAAGGTTTTAAAATTTCTGCCTCTATCTTATATTTTCCATCAATATCTGGATATTTAATCTTTTCAGGTCTCTCCTTTTGATATCCTTTTTTAATAATAATGGATTCTGAAAAATTGTTTATATTGAACAAATCAATCCCCTGAGCCATGGACACTTCACTTTGTGTTCCTCCAGTATTGCTATTCTGAATAGTAAAATACCGGCTACCTACACCATCTGTATTTCCAGCATCATCAGTTACAGACCAGGCTATAGTATGAACTCCATTATTATATTTGGTAGTATCCAGGTAGAAATAACCAATGGCTCCATCCATGTTGTTGTATCCAGGGAATAAGGTAGCAATATCCTCACGGTATTGGTTATACACCGGATGACCTATAGATTCACCATCTACCCATACGGAAATGGTAGAACCATCGGTAGGTATGGTATTGGGTTGAGGAGTTAAAGCCCAGCCAAAATTAATAAAGGTACTACCTGCTGCAATACCTCCCTGGGGGGGAGTATCAATAGCACCAAAAGGTTTAACCACATTGACATTATCAACTGTTATGGCTTTGGTTCCCAGCGTCACCTGGTTTCCTTCTAAATCAATAGCTTTAATAGAGAGTATGTACGTCCCATTTCCATTATTAGGTAAAAAATTGGTTAACATCATATAACCCCAACCTGCCTTGTAATTATTGGGATAGTCGGGGTAGGCCTGTTCTACATCGGGGCGTGCCCCTTCTACCAATACCGCTTCTCCAATAAAAGTAATTAGATTTCCTGCATCCAAATAGATCTTAACACTTTCGACTTCAATATCATCTAAAACCCAGCCAGTTACCGGAATACTGCTTGAAACCGTTGATCCATGAATTGGAGTGGAAAATTCTCCAAAGGGTGGAGATGTTTGCCCTGAAGAATATACATTGAGTGAAACAAAAATGGTTTGAGGAGAATTTGCTGCATTGGGATCGGAGACGGTAATCGTTCCAGTGTAAGTTCCGGCTAATAATCCAGTTGGATCAACTGTAATGGAAACAGTTCCATTTTCAATTCCGGATGACGGGGAGCAAAAAAGCCAGTTTTGATTTACTGATATTGACCAGTCCAATATGCCTTTTCCGCTATTTGTAATGAGCAATAGTTGTGAATTTGTTGTTTCTCCGGATTTATTCGAGCCGAATTGAAATTGATTACGATTTAATAAAATAACCGGAGTACCAGTTGAATTATTATTGACATTAATTTTAACCTGAACTTGTGTTGTCTGTGGAATTCCAATATCAACATCTTCATAGGCAATCGCATAAATTAGATGTTCTCCTTTGTTTACAGAATTGGAGTTCCATGTGGTTGTATAAGGCGGTGTATCATCCATTCCAATTTTGTTACTGGAATCTGTTCCATTTAAGTAAAACTCAAGTTTTTGTATTTGTTTATTATTACCATCAAAATCATCATCTGAAGCATTGGCAGAGATAGTAATAATACCATTAACCATTCCTGATTTAGGATTTGTTATAGTTACTAGCGGTGGGTTATCTCCAGTTGTACCTGGTGGTGTATAACAACCAGTATTCCGGGCATCATGCATGTACATGGGCCATTCCATTTTTGCAAGATTATATGGGGCTGATAAGTCCCAAACTTTATATACCATTTTTCCAATTTCCGGATTGATAAGGTCAATTTTATCATTTCTATAAGAATGTGCTAATAGTTCCACATCTCCATCATTATCTATATCAGCTACTGCTGGTGTTGAGAAAAAATCCCAACCACTATTTGGGATCAATTGTTTTGGAAAACCCTGAATAAGAGTACCGTCATTATTCCAGGCATAAATTATGTTTCTTTCACCGGAATTGGCCATGGAGATTACGTCAACCTTGTCATCTCCAGTAATGTCTGCCAGTAATGGCTGTGTATATGTAAACAAAAATTCATTATCCAGAATCTCCTTGGGCCATCCCTTAACAGCAGAACCGTTATGATGCCAAGCGTACATGAAACCTTTTAAAGATAAAAAAAATATTTCCAGGTCCCTGTCTCCATCAATATCACCAACTGCTGGGGTTTGTTCATTACCTTCAATCAATCCACATTGTTTTGGCCAACCAGGATATACAGATCCATCACTATTACGAATATAGAAAAAGTTTTTATGATCATCGCTTCTTATTCCATAGATAATTTCTTTACTGCCATTATCATCTACATCTGCAATAATAGGCCCAGTTAAACAGTAGACTGATTCATTCGATAGAGCAACAGGGTAACCATTATGAAGTGTTCTATCTATAAGAGTATAAGCATATAGTTTACCAGGATCAGTACCACATACAATATCAAGCTTATTATCTCCATTAATATCACCTACAGCATGATTAAAGGTATACCACTTAGAAGTACTTTCATCTAAAATAAGGGGATAACCATTAAAAAAATTCCCTGTATGGTCAAAAACATTTATTCTGGGATCAAAACTTCCGTAAATAATCTCCAAATACCCATCATTGTTAATATCAGCCAGAGTAGGATTAAATTTTCCATATTTCTGAATGTCGTAGATGGCTTTGGTCTTCCCGTAATAATCAAAAATAAACATTCGCTCACCAGAAGTAATTACAATCTCCATACCCCCGTTTTTATCTATATCAGCAATTGCTGGAGTTGAATAAGTATAATAAGGATTATTTAATGCTAGAGGCCAGCCAGGTAGGGTTTGGCCCAATGAATTCCACAAATAGAAATCTTTACCGCTACCAAGATTAAAAAAGGGCGGGCGGTTACAGAATGAACTTTCCTTTAAACCGTCATGGTCTAGATCCTCAACAGTGATTGAGGACATAGACCCTATACTATTTAATGTAATTGGCCAACCCTTTTGTATTCCATCAGGATCTTCTACATAAATTATTTTTTCGATTTTATCTACACCTGTATCAGTATTAAAAATCCGTAATCGTAAAATATAATAAGCATCTTCTTTAGGAAAATCATTTAAAGAAAAATTACCTAAAATTCCATTCTTTACCATTTTGTTATCCGATTTTATAATTGAATAATTTGAAACAATCTTGTAATTAGTATTACTATCATTATACCTAATCTTGGCATAATCCAGAACATAATTAGTGAAATTGTTTTTAACAACCGAACCATTTATATTATAAGTCTTTCCAATTTGGAGTTCCTGGTAATTTTGTATATCTAACCACAGATTATTTAGAGTTAAAAAGACAAAATCCTTATTAATAGATATATTCCCCTTCACCTCTAATTTAATAATATAGACTCCATCCGGTAATGAACTAACATCCCAGGAAGCCAAGAGACTATTCTCCACCTCGCTTAAAGAACTCCCAATACTGGTCCAATCGCTTCCTTGATCCTCACTTTTAAAATATAATTGATAATTGATAAATGTTGGTCCCATAGCAGAACCATTAATATCAATTTCTAAACCACTTACTTCTCCACATGTTTGTATACAGGCAATTGGTGGAGGGTGTGACAGGGTTATTGCAGCTTCTCCGTCTATTCTACCGATTCCTTGATCTATAACTGGGTATCCCAGATCATCTGAAGTTGTTCTTATGGTATATTTTATATCCTCTGGTAACCAATCAGGATTCTTTTCTTTTAATAAAGCAGCCAGACCAGCTACATGAGGTGTAGCCATAGAAGTACCGGACATTGAAATATGATCATTATCTACGCATTGATATTCTGACTGTGAATTTTCCCATTGAGAGGAACAGATGTCTACACCAGGTGCCACAACATCAGGTTTTAATGTGCCAATGGTTGTAGGCCCTCTAGATGAAAACCATGCAATTTCATCAATATCATTGGAAGCTCCGACAGTAATCGCTTTTCTTGCTGAACCAGGTGAAGCAATGGTTTTTTCATCAGATCCGTAATTCCCAGCAGCTACAACAACCACCACTCCCGCATCAAACGCATTATCCACAGCCTGGCATGCAGGATCATTGGGATCTCCTGGTCCGCCAAAACTTATACTGATCACATCTACTCCAGCTTTTACGGCTTCCTCTATACCGGAAATCGCATCCGATGCATAACCACTGCCTTCTGAATCCAGGACTTTATAAGCATATAAGATTGCATCTGGTGCGACTCCCCATATTTCTCCAAGTTGAGGTTCATAAATATCATTTCCATTATCTCTCTTTGCAGCTGCAATACCAGCACAATGAGTACCATGTCCATCATCATCCATGGGATCATTATCATGGTTTACAAAATCATATCCTGCTTCCACCTTATATCCAACACCAAAACCTCCACCAAAGTCATCATGTGAATAGTCAATTCCTGAATCAATAATAGCAATTCTTATTCCCTTTCCCCTTATATTTTTCTGCCAGATCTGGGGTGCTTTAATAATAGAAATTGATTCATGCAACAATTTATGGATTTCCTGGTTTGGGAAAATTTCTTTCACATAAGGTAATGATAACAAATGTTTTACTTCCTGGTATGAAATTCCCAGAGCTATCCCATTAAATACATGGAAGTATTCACCTAAAATTGGAATATAATCTTTTTTAAGATTATTTGATAAGTGCTGACAATTTTCAAATAATAGTAATTTTTTATCTAAAATTTGTTCGATCTCTCCTTTATACTTTTCATGTGCTATCTCCATATTATTTCTTTGATATTTATCTCTCAGAATAGGTTTATCTGAAAATTGAATGATATACCCATTAACCTTTTGTTTGTTTTTAAAATTGTTTACACTATTTTTCCGTGATGATGATGGATTATTTTCAACAGAAATTCCATTATTACACATTAATAATAAAAAGGTTAAAAACAACAACATGTGTGATAAAGATTTTGAATGAAAGATAGATTTTTTAATCAAAATCATTATTGTTCCTCCTACTTTAATACCAGTGCCTAAATACTCACAGGTTAAAGAATCAATCACTGTGAGAACAAGGTCACTGCCTTCGGTTTATAGATTTGGCGTCTCATAAAGCATACAGCTGCTTAGTTGGCCAGGCTTATTAAAAGGTCAAAGAACTAATAACATTTTATCTATATTTTGATTTAGATAAAAAATAAAAAATGTTGTTGGTATGTGGAAAAGTCATGGTTAACTTTTCCTAATCATGGGGAAAATCTCCGATTTTCCATGTGATTGACATTTTACATAACATGCTTTTTAACTTACACATTTAAACAACATAGGAAATTCGTTTTACCTCCTCATGCTTATTGTAATGTGATATACCTTGATTGTCAAGTAATCTATGAAATAATTATTAGAATATTTATGTTATGGTATACCATAACATAAAAATCATCCAATTTTAGAAAAATGATGAACACATTCATAAAAAAGGAGAAGTAAGCATCAAAAGCATGAAAAAGAGTATAAGGTTTTCCTATAAGTAATGCTGAGTAATCAGAATTTTTTTTATTTCTTAGTTTAAATGTTTCGATGCTGCCAGTTTTGACAGCAGATCTGTATATAGACGGGAGTTTTCCGGAGGTGGCTGTGGATACTCAATGGGCCAGATTTTAATATGTTTAAGAATATTTATGATTTCTTCTCTATCTTGAATGAATGCAATAATTTTCATGTTAGATCCGCATGTCGGACATTTAAGGGGATCAACCTCATAAATCTTATAGATCAACTGCCTCCAGGATTTTCTACAGGTTTTCTTTGAAGGGGAATCATTTATGAAATCTACAACACCATTTAACCCATCGTCTGACTCTGTTTCAATTCCCAGTTTCTTTCTTTTTCCCCTGGCAGCATTGGAATAATATCCATAATAGCATTTCATTTGGCGACTGTCCCTTCTTTTCTAAGCTTTTTTGCTCTGCTTTCCAATTTTATTAATCTTTTTCTTATAAACGCCCAAGGCAAACCTCGTGCCAATCCCTGATTTCCTGGGGAACCCATCCCATTTTTTCTTTTAATTGACAAATTCCCCTCATCAAATTATAATACGAATATGAAGGATGAAAAAGAAAAGGAAACTGGTGAAGGAATTAAAAGTTTGCATGATGAAGTCATTAAAAATTTCTTGAGCGAGAAGGAAACTGCCAAAAGCTTCTTTCAAGAATATCTTCCCCCTGTAATTACCAAAAACCTGGATTTCGATACCCTTAAAATCTACAAAGATACATTTGTTGACAAAAAACTGTCAAAATATTATTCTGATCTGCTGTATCATATCAGTCTAAACAATATGGATGCATTTATCTACTTACTGATCGAGCATAAAAGTTGGGAGGAACTTTTCACTGGATTTCAACTGCTGAAATACATGGTGAGAATATGGGAATTTTACATCAAGCAGAATAAGAAAGCTAAAATCCTACCAGTAATTATTCCTATTGTAATTTATCACGGCCCCAAAAAGTGGCAGCTTGATACGCATTTTATTTCCATGTTTAACGCTCCTGAATATGTAAAAGATTATATCCCTGATTTCAATTATAATTTGCATGATATCTCTCATTATCATGATGATGAGATAAAAGGAATTGTTTTATTAAGAATACTTTTTAAAACCTTGAAATATATTTTTGCGCCGGAGTTAAGGCACAAGCTTCGGGAGATATTGCAGTTATTCCAGGAGCTTGAAGATAAGCGTAAAGGAACCGAATACCTTGAGGTTTTGTTAAGGTACCTAACCAGTAGTGCGAGGGACTTAACAGAGGAGGAGCTCAAGGAATCGGTAACCCAAATATTAACAGAAGGAGGTGATATTATGGCCACTATAGCTGAAAGATGGGTAGAAAAAGGAAGAGAAAAAGGGAGAGAAGAAGGAATAGAAAAAGTCACCTTGGATTTTGTAAGAAACTCGTTGAAAGAAGGTCTACCGATAAAGACAATTGAGAAAATCACGGGGCTTTCGGCTGAAAAAATTAACAAGATGAAGGAAAAAATGGCACTGAGTTGAAAGAGATAGCTAAAATTGATCGAAACATTAATGTTTCACATAGTCACTTTTTAGCCATCTTTTGAGGTTTTTTGTTGTTCTTGAAACCTTCGTAAAGTTTTAAAATATTGAATATAAAAGAGTCTTCGTTTTTCGGCTGAACTTTAGGTGATTGTTCTCATCAAACAAAGGTCATTGAATTCTTTGAATCCTTGCCTGGTACTTTTTCACCACTGGCATACGTGTAACTATTGCAATTTTTTTCTTTGCTGCATGGCAGCCTTACTTATTTCTTCTATTGATCGGTTTACCGCTTTCCTATAGATGTTTTTGCCATTTGGTATAATCGAAGGGTTCTCTGAGGATAAGAGTTATAAATCTTTCTGCATCTACCTCCCCCAGAGTATCAACCAGGGTATTAAATCCTTTTATTTTCAATTCTGTATCAGTCATCATCTTCTATCCCTCCATAAAGTGAAATTAAAGATAACGGGTTAATAACCGCAATTTCTTCAAAATTTTTTAATTTTTTTATTATCCGGTCATCGGTGGTCAGGAAGTAATCGCATTTGGCGTCAACAGCACAGGCAACATGTAAAGCATCTTTACTTTTAACTCCTAGGTTCAATATATTCCTGGCCCTTTTAAGAATTGACTCTGTCTCTTCAATATCTACAACAGCATATTTTTTCCATTTTTTTGTTGAATTTTGTCTTTCTTCGAAAGGATTGACATCATTCTCGTAATCAAGGATATATGACCAGGCCAATTGGATTTCCTTATTGGTGATTTTTGCTTGGATAAATATTTTTGCCTCTGATTCCAGCTTTATTTTGATCTGGCTTTGATCATCAAACGGTCTATTGAAGCAGCAATTATCTAAGTAAATCCTCATATTTATCTCTAAATCCTTTAATATACTAAATATATAGCAAAACTCGAAAAAAAGCAAATTTAAAATAAAAACTGGAAGGGAAGGTGCGTTAAAACGTAAGCGCATGCCACATGTTCTCATCAAACATTGGTCATCGTTTCTAATCCTTCCAGGTAAGTCCTTTAATTTATTTATTATAAAGGCTTTCCGATTTTATCGTTTTTACCTCTCAATCCCAAATCACCAGATCGCCCAAAAAGAGGGGATAGGGCCAAAACGCAAAACGCAAAAAAAATCTTATCCTTTTTATCCAAATAAATTTTAACTACAAAAAGATGTCGATGCAGCGCATAAAGATGACATTACAAGGGGTAAAGATAACATTTCAGGCAATAAGGTTGGCATGGCAGCGGGTAAAGTTGATATGGCAGAGGATAAGGATGGCATTGCAAAACCTAAAGATAAAATTGTATCGCCTAAAGTTGATTTTGCTGCAGGTAAAGATGGAGTTGCAGCACCTTAAGATGGCATTGTAACGGGTAAAGATGGCATTGCAACAGATAGAGTTGATGTTGCAGTGGATAAAGATGATATTGCAGAGGGTAAAGATGATATTGCAGTTCTTAAAACAGTCAAGCCGAAACCAAAAATTACTTTTTTCACTATCCCCTCTTTTTTCCCTTTTTTTCTTACCAACCCTGTTTTCCAAATACCTAACGAAAGATACCTTTTGTGATGCTTTTTGTCGAATCGATTGAATGGTACTCCACTTTATGTAAAAATATTTCCTTTACATTGTACTTGATTTTTATTAAAATAGAGATAAAATGAATTAGAGAAGAGTCCTGCCAGGGCTTTGAAGGAGGTGTGTATGAGAGTATTAAGCCAAATTATAATCCTGGTAATAATTGTTTTTTCTTGCTTCGGGATGGTAGGGGCAGGTGAACATATATGGACAACAAACGGTCCTAAAGGTGGACAAATACTTACGATTGTATACGATCCCCTTAACCAGGACACCGTATATCTTTCAGTAACGCAAGGAGGTATTTACCGCAGCGTGAATGGTGGGAAAAGTTGGCAGCAGGTTGGCTCAGAAGCAACCACTGGGCTAGTTAACCAGATCGCTGTGAACCCGGTTAACAATAACATTCTCTATGCCGCTGGCTACAATAAGGTTGTCAAAAGTGTCGACTGTGGATTGAATTGGCAGAAGCTGGAAACGGGGGTATCCGGCTTTTCCTTTGATATCATTATCCATCCAATGGATGTCGATACGATTTTTATTGCCACCACCGAAGGGATTTTTAAAAGCACGGATGCCGGGAACAATTGGACTGCAGTCAACAATGATTTGACATCTTTAGGGATTTCATCCCTGGCGATCTGTGATGCCAATCCCAATGTCCTTTATGCATGTTGTTGGGGGTCACCGGTGGTTATTAAAACTTCTGACGGCGGAGGTTCCTGGAATCCCGTCTATTCCTGTCCAACGGGTGAAGGGGCATTGGATGTGGCAGTAGACCCTACCAATGCTAATATCGTTTATGCCAGTGTATACGAAGATTGTGGTATCGTGAAAAGTACGGATGGTGGAAACACCTGGAACAATCTAGTACCCCATTATATGCTAATGTATGCGAATGAAATAATTGTGGACCCCGTAAACCCTGCGAAAGTGTATTGTGGAGGCAGTGGATTCGGGGTGTTTGAATCGGATGGGTCCGGTACCAATTGGACGGATTTAACAAATGGTTTCACCAGCAAGGGAGGTGTCGGAGCTCTGGCGGTCAGCGCTTTTGATAATGACAATATCCTGGTGGGCACATCGGCCAGTGTTTTCAGATCCGCGGATGCCGGGCAATCCTGGAGTGAAGGGAATTCCGGGTTGAACTATACACATATCGCTGCCCTTGCCATTGATCCGGTAAATTCGCAGGTAATATTTGCGGGCACTATGGGAGGGGGCGTGTCTATTAGTAGAGATGGAGGTAAAACATGGCAGGCCGCAAACAACGGGATTGACTGCCATTCAATTGACGCAATTGCAGTGGACCCGGTTTCCACAAATATCGTTTATATAGGTAGTACCTTTGGCCAAATTTACAAGTCCACCAACAGCGGTGCAAATTGGACAAAGGTTTTCTACCCTGAACCGGGCAATAAGGGGGCACCGCATGCAATTGTTATCGACCCGGATAATACCAATATCGTGTATGCCGGTATGGCACGAGATGGACAGGGTCAGTTCTCTCATATTAATCCGCGGGGAATATTCAAATCCGCGGATGCCGGTGCCACCTGGGACGAATCTACTACCGGTTTGACCAATCGTGATGTCCGTGCCCTTGTCATCGATCCGACGAATACCAATACGCTGTATGCCGGGACAGTCGGCAGCGGTGTATTCAAAACCATCAATGGTGCGGCTTTCTGGAGTTCCTCTAACAGTGGTCTTACCAATTCGGATATCCGTGCCCTGGCCCTGGACGCCACCAACACCCATATCATTTACGCCGGAACCAACGGCGGTGGTGTGTTTAAAAGCAGCGATGGCGGGGCCACCTGGGCACCGATCAATTACGGGATAACAAACCTTTCTATCGCCTCGTTGGCAGTGGACAGCAGTAATGGAAATAAAGTATTCGCCGGCCCCGACGACTCTTTCAATTGTTTCTTCGCCAGCATCGACGGCGGCGCTTCATGGATGGAAATGAATGAAGGACTGCTCGAATACCTGGTAGGCATCAAAGCCATAGCCATCTCTCCTGCAAACCCAGACCTTATTTATATCGGCACTTACGGCGGCGGTGTTTGTCAACGAACCATTGATCCGGAAACCATTGTCCCCTATCCACCCAAAATATCATTAAACCGCACCGAATTTTTTTTCGGCGCAGCAGCGGGAATCACCACGCCATCACAAATCCTTTTAGTCGAAAACAGTGGAGTAACCAGGTTGAACTGGACCCTGACGATCAACAGTTACTGGCTGCATTGTTCACACCCCGGTGGTACGGATGCGGAAACCGTTACCGTATCGGTGGATTCATCAGGATTGGAAGCAGGCACTTACACTGGAACCATTACCATTTCGGCACCCGGTGCCGTTAATTCTCCCCGGACTGTTTTAGTATCCCTGCACGTTCATGAAGCTGGTTCAACCTCAGGGCCCTTCGGACAATTTTCCACTCCTATTGACGGTTCTACGGTATCCAGCAGTATCCCTGTCACCGGGTGGGTTTTGGATGACATCGGCGTGGAAAGTATAAAAATATATCGGGGAGATGGTGGAAATCGTGTTTATATTGGGGATGCCGTATTTGTCGAAGGGGCTCGAACGGATGTGGAACAAACATATCCTGATTACCCGATGAATTACCAGGCTGGCTGGGGCTACATGATGTTGACCAATTTCCTGCCAGATGGAGGAAACGGAACCTTCAAAATTCATGCCATTGCCACAGATACAGAGGGACACCAGGTAACACTAGGAACCAAAACGATATACTGCGACAATGCCAATGCCGTTAAACCGTTTGGAGCAATTGATACACCCACACAGGGTGGTATTGCTTCGGGAAGCAGCTTTCGTAACCATGGATGGGTATTGACTCCGATGCCGAATTCAATACCGACAGATGGTTCTACGATAAATGTTTTCATTGATAGTGTCCAATTGGGGCAACCAACTTATAATGTTTACAGATCAGATGTTGCTGAACTTTTTCCCGGTTATGCAAACAGTGAAGGGGCCCATGCCTATTTTGATTTCGACACAACCGGTTACACCAATGGTGTGCATAGTATTTATTGGACAGCGGAAGATACCGCAGGAAATAAAGACGGAATTGGCAGCAGGTTTTTTACGATTCAAAATACTGGAAACGCTAGATCAAACTCACAAACTTCAAAATCCAGGGAATGCACCGAAAAAAGATTCTACCATTTATCTCAAATTGAACACATCCCTGTTAATGATTCGGGATCAATAAAGGTAAAAAGGGGATTAAGATGTAATAGTCTACCCAAAATCGTAAATACTAACGAAAAAGGTATTTTTAATATCAAAATAAAAGAGTTGGAACGTATAGATGTTGGATTTTCAAGTGAATCTACACGAATCGAAGGTTACACGATAGTTGGGGATCAACTTAGATCCTTGCCCATTGGTTCAACCCTTGAAACGAAACCCGGTAATTTTTACTGGCAGCCTGGTCCAGGATTTATTGGGGATTACCATTTTGTGTTCATTGAGACAGGTAAAGATGGTAAGGTAAGCAAAAAGAATATAATTGTCAGGGTCGAGTCGAAGTTTTTGAAAATGGAATAATAAATCATTTTATTTTTTTTCGTTTAATTTAAACAATTCTGACCCAGCGGGTGTGGTTCGTTATATAGTTAAAAAAAAACAATAGTCACAAAGGGGGTGGCACCCCCAACCCAAGATGCCACCCAACCGGCTGAAAAGATGAGGAACGACGTAAAAGGTTGTTTTTTTTGTACGTTTTTGCGGAGTATCAATACAAATCAGCCACATTCGGCTCGATTTTTTAAATTTCCTGTCTTTGAAAAGAGCGAAAAGCTGTGTTATAATTAACTTTACATTTTCAGCCCAGTGAGTAGACCCCAGGCCGCTGGAGGGAGCAATTTCAATTGTTTCCGGGCCAGACATTGTTCGTGGTTGACAATACTCTGTCACTGTTCAACAGGAGGGTCCACGTGCCACGTGGCTGCTGGAGGCACCCCTCGGCGAGGGGACCCTATAACGATTATGGAGGAAATTGATGAGTAATAATGCAGGTGGTCACAGTACTTATGAAATCATCTCAAAAAAAAGGGATGGGTATGAACTGAGTACGGAAGAGATTCAATATTTTATCAACGGTTATGTCAACGAAAAAATCCCGGACTACCAGGCAGCAGCCCTCATGATGGCCATCTATATCCGGGGCATGAACCAGCGGGAACTGGCGGATCTGACGCGTATTATGATGCATTCGGGTGACCTGATTTCCCTGGACGATATCGATGGTAAAAAGATAGATAAACACAGCACCGGCGGTGTGGGGGACAAAATCAGTTTTATTGTCTCCCCATTGGTGGCAGCCTGCGGTGTAAAGGTTCCCATGCTCTCCGGCCGCTCCCTGGGACATACGGGAGGGACACTGGATAAACTGGAATCGATCCCGGGCATGAATGTCTTTTTACAGACCGACGCGTTTAAACGTGTGTTGAAGGATGTAGGCATGGTGATTTGCGGGCAGACACAAAATGTGGTTCCTGCTGATCGGAAACTTTACGCTCTCAGGGACACGACTGCTACCATCAACAGTATTCCCTTGATTTGTGCCAGTATTATGAGTAAAAAGTTGGCATTGGGAACCGATGGTATGGTGCTGGATGTCAAAACCGGCAGCGGCGCATTTATGAGTCGGTTGGAGGATTCTATCGAACTCTGTAAAACCATGGTAGCTATTGGTGAAAGGTCCAATCGATCCACCATCGGCCTGATTACTGATATGGACCAACCACTGGGAAATATGGCGGGCAATTCGCTGGAAATTATCGAATCCATCGAAGCCTTAAAGGGTAAAGGCCCTGAAGATGTAATGACTGTAACCTTTGGCCTGGGGGCTGCCATGCTGAAGGCTGCAGGTGTTGAAACCGATTATAACCGCGCGTTGCAAAGGCTCCAAAAGGTATTAAAATCCGGGGAACCGCTGGAGATATTCCGAAAATTTATCGCTGCCCAGGGTGGGGACGCGGGTGTTTGCAGCGATTATTCTCTGCTGCCCCAAAGCAAGCACCAGAGGGAACTTGCTGCAGAAAAAGGCGGTTATATCTCAAAGATCAATGCCTATGAGGTGGGAATGACTGCCATTGATATCGGCGCTGGCCGCAGAAAAAAAGAAGATGCCATTGATCACAGTGCCGGATTTGTATTTAACAAAAAAGTAGGCGATAAAGTCACGCCCGGTGAAACGATTCTTACTATCCATTCCAATAACCCGGAGAGTATTGAGGCGGCTAAAAACAGGCTGAAAAAAGCCATTGGTATTACCCCTGAAAAGGAAGAAAAACGAAAAATAATTCTCTACCTGGTAGACAAAAACGGCATGAGGGAGTGGGATTTTTCTTTTTAAACCAGCCCATCCTCTTTGAGGGGTTTATTTTCAAATATTCTTTCTGGCCTGAAAGCCGAAAGGTCAAGCGTTGGGGTCTGGCCTGTAATCAGTTCTGAAATATACCGCCCCACTGCTGGCCCCTGCTGTAATCCGTGACCGGAAAAACCGTTTGCCAGATAAAACCCTTTTAGCTCAGGCCATTCACCCAATATGGCATTTCCATCAAAGGTATTAACTGCATACAGCCCAGCCCAACCTCTAACCAGTTTGAGGGTATCAAATGCAGGTACAAATTCTGCCAGTTCTATCCAGAGTTTTTCCATAAATCGGGTTTGATCCCATGTGAAGTCATAACCGATGGGGTCTTCTTCCATGGATTTGCCTACAAGTATCAGACCACCGGTTTCAGTACGGAAGTACAACCCGGAAGGCAGATTCGTAAGGGGCAAAGGTGACCCTGGTTTTACTGCTGGATCAAAAGCAAAAACCTGACGTTTTACAGGGTCTATGGGGAGTGAAACCCCTGCCGATTTTGCAACATTGGCAGCCCAGGCGCCTGCACAATTGACCACATAACCAGAGGTCAACTGTTGGTCAGAGGCCAGTTTAACACCGGCTATTTTATTTCCATATGTAACCGGTTTCACCACTTCATCTTCTATGTATTCAGCGCCCTGTGTTCTGGCTTTTGCCTTATATGCCATAAGAACGGCATAAGCATCGATGTGCCCGTCCTGGGGGCCGAAGGTGCCTCCCTTCAAACCAGCCGGTTCATAAAGGGGGTATTTCTCTTTTATTTTTCCTGTTGACCACCATTCCACATGGCATCCAAGACTTTTTTGAAGAGTTAAGGCTTCAAGGGCTGCCTTATGGCTGGATTCATCTACCAGGAACAGGTTGCCCTCGCGTCGATAGGATATACGGGGTCTCTCTTCATTAACAGCCATTTCATTTTCAAAATTCTCCAGGACATTAAATGCGTACTGGGAAATCAGGATATTTTCTTTGAGGCTGAACTGTATTCTAACATTCGCCATGGAAAGGGTGGTTGATGCCTGGGTATAGGTGGGATCGCGTTCCACAACCGCTACTTTCAATTTATCATCGATCTTTGTCAGGTAATAGGCTGTGGCAGAACCCATAATACCGCCGCCAACGATGATAACATCATAATTGTTTTGAGTCATAATGGTTCATCTCGTAATCATATTTTAAAGGAAATACTAGAATATCTCAATTGGTCTTTTTATTGATTTTCCATTTACCATAATGCTTATCGGACGACAGAAATCATCGGCATAAAAGGAAATTATTTCAAGAGGAAATCCAATAAAATTATACAGACTAACAAATGACTATTGGCCTCCTTTCTTTCCCTTTGCCTGGGGATATGCATGCCAGACCCTGAGAGCCAGGATCAGACCTATTGCAGCTATTGGGATCATGGCAATGGGCCAGGCCGACCAATTATCAGGATTGGTTGCAGGTCCGATAATTTTCCCGGTTGAATCGAGCTGCTCTTTAGGTAACAGGATAGCATAAGTAAAAGACATCACGGCTGTTCCCAGGTAGACGAAGCCATCGATGATACCGACAGCAATACCTACATTGCGCCTACCGCCGAAATCCATACTGGCCGTACCCGACAGCATGCCGTGGACACCAATAACTGCCATTGACATCACGATTACCATAAGGCCTACAATAGGAGTCTGATAAATAAATGTAAGTACAATAGCCCCGGTTAGCATAACACCGTAAAGCCAGGCTGCAACCGGACCGCGGCGGGAGCCGAAAACATGATCGGAAATAACACCTGCAACAACACCTCCCAAAATCCCTGCACAGCAGAGCAGCAGCCCCCAGTTATCATATATAAAACTATCTTTAAGTCCCAGGATTCCATCCGTCTGTTTGGCAAATGCGCGAAACCACTGCATGATTGACTGGCGTAAAAAACCGCTGCAAAATTCAATCACGGCAATAGTCATAATAATAGGATTCCTCAGCATCAATTTAAATACCTTGACAGCACCAAGTCGGGGCCCATCATCGCCTGATGAGGCATCTGCCGTATCAAAATCTTTCTGGCCGGCTTCACCCGGTGTATTCCGAACTAAAAAGAGCTCGATCAACCAGAAGATGCCGAGTAAAATTGCAGGGACCAGGAATACCCATGCTATGCCGAAGTTATTGAGGATCATATAACCCCAATCAAATGCGAAGTATATACCCAATGAGATAAGGATACCGAAGATGGCACCGAAAACCCCTCGTTCGCGTACATGAAACCAGGAAGCATTGACTTTAACGATGGCCACCGCGCCAAAGCTTTGAAAGTACATATTGAGAGCATATAAAATCGAAAAAACAACCGTAAAATTATTAATTATGAATTCATGGCCCGGTCCTTTGTGTATAATGGAGAGTGTTGCTAAACCCATTAAAAGATTCATGGTTAGAGCACCACCGGCACCAGTAAGGATAGAAAATCTACCACCGAAACGGTCGGTTAATGGCCCGTTAATGAGAAAGGAGAATCCATAGATGATTGTGCCAACACCAAAAATAATGCCAAAGGCATCATTTCCCATCATAGCACTGCCGTCTGCCCCTTGCATAGACTCGAAGGAGACTTTGCTGACCGTGAGATTATAGCGTCCCATGTAGAGCAATGCATACGTTAGTCCGAGGGGAAACCAGTTTATTACTCTACGTCTGCGGAACGATTTGCTGTGCCCCAAATCGATCTTCGGCAGGCGAGCGATAACAATTGTAACCACTACCAACAAAATGAGAATGGGCAAAAAGTCAGTCATAATATTACCTCCGAGAATAAACCTGCCACAACCGGGTTAATACTTCTTCCAGGTGGGCACCCAACATTTCGGGTTTATCTGTCTTTTCCGGCATATTATCAAATACACCGTAGGGAACGTTAAAATCTTTCACTATAAGGTATTCCTGGTCGGAAGCAAATTCCTCCCAGTCCGATCCCTTGTAAAGCATCTCCATTTTAATGTCTTCCAATGCATGTTCCAGTATGGAATCGGGTTTGTCCGGGTTATACCGCCGCCGGTTCTTTCTCATGGACTCTTCAAAATCCACCTTAATATACAGAGTAATGGCTTTTTGAAGAATCTCATCAGAAAGATAATCATAGGCGGTTTTAAATCCACCGTGTTCCGAACCGCGAGAGAATTCCAGGATAGCGGTTTTATTGTTCCTGTAAAAATCCGGCTCATCTCGCAGCAATTTTTTGTAATGGTGATTGATCTTTCTGATTAAAAAATTCCAATACCATTTCTCTTTAAAAACATAACCGTCGTAGGTTTTGCCTTTGTATTCAAATGTCTTGTTTGAAATCAAGCGAGGCAGCCCCATCTCTTCCAGGAGGTCGTCATCTTCAAAATCTTCCCAGAGAAATGGGAAATCATCAATCTCTACGAATTCACCGATGTGAAAGCGGTCAATCCGTTCCTTCATTGGTATGTTTTTTAAATAATCAATGACTTCTGATTTACCTGCGGCAGGTCTGCCGTTCAAAATGATAATTTCAAAGGTTTTTTTCTCCATTGGGGACTCCTTTTATGGTTTATTCTTTTTTTATAAATATAAATTAGTGACCAATTTTTAAATCGCATAAGACCCCATTATATACATTTTATTTTTTTCAATCAAGTCCCAGTAACTTAAATTACTTGTCATTGGTCATTGGTTCGATTCGCTCACGTCAAGGTGACTTTTGAGGACTTGTCAATAGAAAAATAAATATCCTTTAAAGTTCTCAATGACAAGTTCCTGAAAGTCTCAATGACAAGCACTTAAAAGTCACCATGGCAAATTCTAAAAAGCCACCCTGACAAGCCTTAAAGCACTTAAAAGTTCTCCTCGAAACACGCAACGAGTTCTAGTTTTCTGTTGAGTATAAAAAATCGGGAAATTCATTTTAATAGGAGATTTTAGGTTGACATCAAGCAAAATAATTACGATAATAAAAACTTCAACATGTTCATTTCATGGTGAGGAGGAAATATGAGTTTCATTAACCAGGCAAAATTGAAAAAGAGTGCAGACTATCTCCGGTACTTGGCACTTGAGTGTATTGAGCAGGCCCATTCCGGTCATCCGGGACTTCCCCTGGGATGTGCCGACCTGGGCATTCTTTTGTATCGTTACGTATTGAGATTCAATCCAAAAAATCCTCGATGGGCCAATCGAGATCGGTTTATCCTTTCTGCTGGTCATGGTTCCATGTTTCTTTATCCTCTGCTCTATTCCGCTGGATACGATATCTCCCTGGATGATATGGGAAATTTCCGTCAATTAGGCAGTAAAACCCCGGGCCACCCTGAATATGAGTTAGATTATGGAGTCGAAACTACCACAGGCCCCCTGGGGCAGGGATTTGCAGATGCAGTAGGCATTGCCATTGAAGGGAAGATGATGGCGCAAACCTTTAATGAAAAAGGTTTTAACCTCTTTGATTATACGGTATATACTTTGATGGGTGACGGATGTAATATGGAAGGTATCAGCTATGAAGCAAGCTCTATGGCAGGTCACCTGGGTTTGGATAATCTTATCGCTATCTATGACTCCAACAATATTACCATTGACGGCAGTACGGATATTACCTTTACTGAGGATGTGGCCAAACGGTATGAGGCACTGGGCTGGGTAGTGGATTTCGGTGACAGCAGCGATATGGAAACAGTATTCAATAAACTCCAAAATTTAAAAGAACTCAAAGGGAAACCAAAACTGCTGATTTTAACCACCACCATTGGTGAGGGTCTGGATAAGAAGCGGGGATCTCATTCCATTCACGGTGCACCGGCTGGTATCGACGAAATCGCCTATTTCATCCAGAATTCCTCAATAAAGGAACTTTTTGAGGAAAAATACGGGGAAAAATCCATTAATGACATCGATAAATTAAAAGAAGTAGTCTCGGAACGCATTAAAAACCGGGAACCGTTGTTGAATTTTTCCGAACATCTTGAATTTATGAAAGAGGGAGCCAATCATTCCAAAACGGTTTATGATGAGTGGCTAAAGCTGTTGGAGAATTATAAAAAATCCTTTCCTGAAAAACATGAAATCCTTTCCAGTTACCTCAGCTTCAAACTGTCGGATTCCCTGTATAATGAGTTGTTGAACTACAGCGAGTCCAAGCCCGATGCTTCCCGGAATATTTCAGGGAGAATATTGAACCTCTGTGCCGAAAAGATTCCTCAAATTGTCGGCGGGTCGGCGGATCTGGTGGGTTCTACCAAAGCCACTGTAAAATCTTCCGCCTATATTCGCCGGGATGATTTTTCCGGTCTAAATATCGCCTTTGGGGTCCGGGAGCATTCCATGACTGCTATCGGAAACGGGTTGGCACTTAATAAAGTCCTGATTCCTTTTACCTCTACCTTTTTAACCTTTTTTGATTATATGAAACCAGCGGTTCGCCTGGCAGCCATGATGAGACTGAACCATCTCTTTGTCTTTACCCATGATTCCATTTATGTCGGCGAAGATGGACCCACCCATCAACCCATCGAACATCTGAACTCATTGAGGTTGCTGCCCAATTTATATACATTCCGACCTGCCAATGATGTTGAAACTGCCTTCTCATACCTCTATTTTTTCAAGCACATGAACGGCCCTGCCGCCCTTATCCTCACACGCCAGAAATTGGGAGAAGAGATGATGGGTGTTATCCCTGGCGGCGGTACCAGGGAAGAATTGTATAAAAACTTTGAAAAAGGCGGATACATCTTTTATGAAACCGATAATACCAGAGAGCCTGAGTTGATTCTATGCGGTTCCGGTTCCGAAGTCTCCCTGGCGCTATCCACTGCCAAATTGGTTGAAGAACGAGATAAAAAGAGGGTGCGAGTGATTAGCATCCCCTGCCTGGAACTGTTGAATAAAGCAGATATCCCTTACAAAGAAACATTATTTAACCATCACAAGAAACCCTTGGTATTTATCGAAGCGGCTTCTCACAGGGGAGTTAACTTCTTATACGGTAAACAGGTGATTCTTATCGATATCGAATCCTTTGGCTTATCTGCCCCGGGAAACCGTTTGGGCGAACATTTCGGTTTAACACCTGAAGCCATTTATAAACAAATATCAGATCAATTATAAATTCATAATATATAAAAATCCAGGTATTTGTTGACTCACATCTTTCGTCTATTTTTTATAAACCGCGAAGGAACGCGAAGAAACGCGAAGAAAAAATAATAAAAAAGGGCCAGTGAATTGCATTTTATGGGAGTGTCCGCAAGAACGTGCGTTTGGCAAATTCAGTCGCCAGGAGAATGGCAAGCGCGGCAATGATAAAATAGATGAAGAGGTCCCTGGCATTATAATAGCGTTTGGTGGTAATTTCGGTTTTTTCCCATCGATCGATTTCAGTAAAAATCTGATGAAGCGAATCTTTGTCAGTGGCCCTAAAATAAAGTCCCCCTGTTTTGTTGGCAATTTCTTTTAACAACGCTTCATCAATCTGCACATCCACCATCATGTACTGCTGCCTGCCGAACGAATCCCTTACAGGGTAAGGGGCCTTGCCTCGTGTTCCGACGCCAATGGTATAGACTTTTACATTAAAATCCTTTGCGATTTGGGCAGCATCCCGCGGGTCAATCTCACCCCTGTTGTTGACTCCGTCGGTTAAAAGAATGAGAATCTTGGTTCGGCTTTTGGAGTACCTAATGCGGTTGACAGAAGTGGCCAGGGCCATGCCGATAGCGGTCCCGTCCTCCAACTCGCCAATAGCAGTCCCTTCTAAAAAATATTTTAAAATGTCATAGTCAATGGTAAGGGGACATCTGGTATAAGAGGTGCCGGCAAATATCACCAGACCCAAACGGTCTGTGGAACGCTTCTGGATAAAATTCGATATCACCTCTTTGGCTACCTCCAACCTGTTCTTGGGCTTAAAATCTATGGATGCCATGGAACCGGAAATGTCAAGGGTGATTAATATATCAATACCTTTTCGATTCTCTTTATCGTAATAGTTCAATATCTGAGGCCGGGTAAGGGCCAGGATAAATAAAATCAACACCACCATTTTAATATAAAACAGACTTTTTATAAAAAATGCCTTAACCGTACCATTGGCATCTTTTATCAACTGTTTTGATGAATAAAAAATAAACCGTTTCCCTCTTTTCCTCACAAAAATATACCATAATATTAATAAAGGAACCAGTATTAACAGGAAAAAATAGGCTTTAGCGGCAAAATGTATCATGGGGCTTTCTCCTGTTCCTGTGCCTGCTCCTGGGTAGATATTCGCTGTTTATAGACTTGAATCGTCCCTTCAATTTTTTTTAAAACCTCTCCCAACACATCGTCGCCCGGGATGAATTTGGCAAATTTTACAAGGTCTGAGGTGTTAAATAAAAATTCCATGTTATTTAATATTAAAACCTCTCCCTCACGTTTCTTTAAATCATATAAGGTTTCATACGTGGTAAAATCTTCGGCATTAAATTGGTAGGTCCGGTGTAAAAAGCGCTTGATTATCTGGGTTAAATCTAAAAAAAATAATTTCATTTTGCCCTTTTCAAACAATTTTCTATCAAATAACTCCTTTATCCTCAACTCAAACTCCTCCAGGGGAGACAAAAGCGGCTTCTCAACCACACTGGCTTTTTTCCTCCTTTTTTTGATCCAGAGGATGATTAAAATGACAGCAATAATTAAAACCACTGCAATAATGACATATTTCAAAACGTAAAATGGATTACCTTTTATCTTTATTAAGCTTTTTAACGATTTTATATCTTTATCTTCTTCTTTGAGTACAGATTTGATAGTGATAGGAATGGAGTTTGTCTCCCGGGTTTCGATTACCTTATTTTTCTTTTTTAAATGGATGTCAAAGGGTCCGATATTAAAATCCCCGGTCTTAAAAAAAGCGATTTCAATCTCCTTTTCAAAAACCAAATAATCCTGCTGTTTTCTTTTTTGAAAGGGTGCTTGTTTCAGGACTTCAAAATCTTTTTGAGTGGTTTTTTCAGTGATTTTATCCACTTCAGAGGTGGTTTTGACTATGATTTTCAAGCGGATTCTATCGCCAATAGTAGCCAGGTTATCTGAAATCGAGATGGAAACCTGGGTTTCAGAAACAAGCTCGACCGTTAGGATTAAAAGTAGAAAAGTAAAAAACGCAAAACGAGCAAAAAAAGGAAATAATTTCAACCTGTTTTTCATCTGGCGAATTTCCGTCTCCTTTCTAAGAAAAAATCAAACAATGGTTTTTCATAATTGGCTTCATCGTCGATAGAGATAAAATCCACTTTATACTTTTTTAAGATATCCAGTAGTTTTTTTTCATTCTTTTTTTGGTCTTCCAGGAAAATTGTCCGGGTTTGTGAGGAGGAAAAATCCACAAAAAATTCCTCGCCCGTCTCATGATCTTTTAAAATAAACATTCCGTCATCAGGCAGTGCTTTTTCCCGTAGATCAGAAATTTTTAAGGCAATCAAATCATGTTTCCTGGCAGCAATTTTAAGGGATTGGGTGAACCCGGAATCGATAAAATCAGAAAGTAGAAATACAATGGCCTTTTTCTTAAGCACTTTGTTTAAATAGACCAACCCATTATCGATGGAAGTCGCTTTACCCTCAGGCTCGAATGTAAGAATCTCGCGGATAATTCGAAGCAAGTGTGTCTTCCCTTTTTTGGGGGGAATAAAACGTTCAATTTTATCGGTAAATATCAACAGGCCCACTTTATCATTATTGAGGATAGCGGTAAAGGCGATAATGGCAGATATTTCAGCGAGAATCTCTTTTTTACTTTTGGTCCGGGAAAAGAAACTCAAAGAAGCCGAAAGATCAATGGCAAGGATAACGGTTAATTCTCTCTCTTCCACAAACTGTTTGACAAACAGTTTTCCCATGCGTGAAGAGACATTCCAATCGATAAACCGGATATCATCGCCGGGGAGGTATTCCCTCACCTCTGAAAATTCCACCCCCCGACCTTTAAAAGCAGAATGGTACTCACCTGCGAATATTTCACTGGATGATTTCCTGGATATGATTTCGATGCGTCTTACTTTTTTTAAAATCTCTTCTGCAATCATTTTTATTGTCTATCGGTACTATTGATCCCGCGTGGCGCGTGGCATGTACCGTGATTCAACTATATCACTTCAATGGTGATTTTACCCAAAGCATATTTGATACTAAAATTGGTCGGGTAATTGAGTCTTAAGTTCCATACCTTATTTTGTCCTTCGGCCATCTGGATATATGAATTTTTTATTTCCATTGGCCGTTGGGGGCTGAATTCGACCCCCTCGACATTGGAAAAATTTAATTTTACAGTTTTACATCGTCTTCCTGTAAATTCAACGGAATAATTGGATCCCGACGAATTTTGAATATAAATCATTTCAACTTCATAAACATTTTCTGACATTTTATTACTCCAAAATTTTTAAGGTTAATTATAGTATTAAATTCATTTTTTTTCAAAATATTTGGATATATTTTGTTTTTTTTTTGATTTTTTTATATAATACATATATAATACTATTTTGGAGGATACGGAGGTCTGAGAGGTACGATGGAAGAGTATCTTATGATGTGTTGGTTTTGCAATAGTCAATTTGAAGCTGCTGAGGCTTCTTTTTGCAGCCATATCGATCCCACCCTTATCTGTCCCTTTTGTCTCAAGTGCGCCTGCGAGGCCCCGGAAGAGTATAAAAATAACTTCCTGAAAAACTGCCCGAAGAAAGTCCTGGAAGAAAAACTGATATTGGAGAGTAGAAAGAGTTTGAAGTTAGGAGAAATATTGATTAGAGCAGGAAAAATCACAAAGGAGAATCTCATTTCAGCTATTGAAAAGCAGAAAGTCTTTAATAAGCGAATCGGTCAAATATTTATCATGATGAATCTGCTCACCCATGAGGAATTATCGCTCTATCTTATGGAACAAAAGTCGATTGAAGAAATCAACCTGAAAAATTTTGAAATTGATTTTGACTTGATAGACAAAATCGGTAAAGAGTTTTGCCTGGCCCAAAAAATTATTCCTATTGAGTATTACGAGACAAATGGTGAAAGAATTCTGAGATTTGTGATTTATTCGATAGAGGACCTGTTAAAACTCAGGACGTGTAAGGAACTAAAAGATTTTGTTCTTCTCCCATACAATGCCCCCCAGGAAGAGGTTCAACGGCTGCTCAAGGAAATCAAGGAAAGCGATATTTTAGTTCTAAAATAGAAGTCACTTAGCCATTCGCTCACTGCGTTCGCGTTATGAGAGCTTGAAGGCTTGTCAGGGTGGCTTTTTAGAATTTGTCATGGTAACTTTTAAGTGCTTGTCATTGAGAACTTTAAAGGATATTTATTTTCCTATTGACAAGTCCTCAAAAGTCACCTTGACGTGAGCGAAGCGAACAATTGACGCCGAAGGCAAATGACAAGTTCTAAAGAGTCTCCTTGACGTGAGCGGAGCGAACTAATGATACACTTTTTCTAAAATGAGACTTATGATGAACCTGGCAGCATCTTTGTGATTGTCATTGCTGCGGATGGGGGGGCCTACACAGGAGGGACAGCCCCTTTCGCAGTTGCACTGTTTAATGGCATCAAGGATTTTTTCAAAAATCTCCCCGGCTCTTTCGAATAGAACCTCGGAAAATCCGATCCCATTGGGGTAACTGTCGTAAATATAGATGTTGGGCTCGAAATGCCTCAGGCTCTCACTCTCTTTCCATTCCCATGCCCGGGATTTGGCAGAGGGATTTTTTATGGTCTGCTGGTTAATCTCGGTTTTTGTAATGTTATCTTCCACTGCCACCCCCAGGTCTTTTACATCGCACATCAACAAAACAGCGCAGATATGCCGCATAAGATAAGCAATACCGGAAATGGCTTCTATTTTTTCTTCTGATGAGATATTGACCGTGTCCAACAGGTGCTCTTTTATCGTGATCCAGAAAGCGGTTGAATGCATTTCTTGCTGTGGCAGTTGGAGGTCACCGGCGCCGACGTTTTCATTGGTAAAGAATTTTAACTTTTTAAACCCCACCACCTGGGAAAAAACATGAACGTCACCATAGAAAAAGGTACAATTTTTACTTTCTGTTTCATCAAATATATCCAGCACTGCAATTTTGGTATACGTGACGGAATCCGTATAATAATCGGCGTTGGATTTACTGACAAAGGCTTTCCGGTTTTCATAGTCGAACTCTTCCACTATGTATTGCTCTGATTCCAGCATATAGACCGCTTTGGGGTGGAGTGTTTCCAGGGCAGAGGAGAAATCCACCTCAGCAATCACCCGTTCCCCTTCGGTGCGGTCGACGACTACGAAATTATCCGAGCTGACCCGGTTAATACTGACAGCGTCTGCCGGGTAACCCTGCTCGGTCCAGAACCATTTGTCCTGATTTTGGAAGAGGATTCTATTTTCCGCCAGGTAGTTTAGAATTTCTCCCAGGTCTTCATTTCCAAACGTTTCCCCTTTGACAAAGGGGAGTTCGAAAGCAGCGCATTTGATATGCTCGATCAATATAGTCAGATTGTCCGGGTTAATGCGTCCCATTTCCGGTGATTTTCCAGTAAAGTATTCGGGGTGGTTGACAATAAACTGGTCGATAGGAGATGAGGACGAGATCAAGATTCCAATTGCTTTCCCGGCCCGTCTCCCGGCCCTGCCGATCCTCTGCCAGGTAGAGGCAATGGTTCCGGGATAGGAGGCCAACACTGTAGCATCCAGGGAACCGATATCAATGCCCAGTTCCAGGGCATTGGTGGAGACCACGGCTTTTATTTCACCTTTTCGCAGCCCCTGTTCGATTTCCCTTCGTTTTTTTGGCAGGTAGCCACCTCGATAGCCGCGGATTTTCCCGGTATCGGTTACATTTTTTTCAAAATCGTTTTTTAAGTATTTCACCAGTACTTCGGTAATCAGACGTGTATTGGCAAACGTGATTACCTGGAGTCCGTTTTTTAAAAGTAGACCGGAAACCTGCCGTGCCACTGCCACGTAGGAGCGTCGGATACCCAGTTCTTTATTGACCACCGGGGGATTAAAAAAAACCAGGTATTTCTCACCCCTGGGTGCACCGTTTTTATCGATCACCTTCACCTCTTCCTCGATGATTTTTTCCGCCAGTTCCCCGGGATTTGAAATGGTGGCGGAGGACATGATAAAGATAGGGTCTGTTCCATAGAACCGGCAAATGCGTTTAAGTCGGCGCATGATGTTTCCCATATGGGAACCGAACACACCGGTATAGTAATGCAATTCATCAATGATGACGTACTTCAGGTTTTCAAAGAGGTTCACCCATTTGGTGTGGTGGGGCAGTATGCCGGAGTGCAGCATATAGGGGTTGGTCAATACGATCTGGGCTTTTTTGCGGATGGCTTTCCGTGTACTCTGGGGCGTGTCGCCGTCATAAGTAAATAGCCCCAATCGATCGCCCATTAATTTATTCAAATCGAATAGTTCAGCCAGTTGATCCTGGGAAAGGGCTTTGGTGGGGAAGAGGTAGAGGGAGCGGGCTGAAGGATCGCGGGTCAATGCATCCAGGGTAACCGCGTTGTAAATCAGGGTTTTCCCCGAAGCCGTGGGTGTGGAAACCACCACATGTTTCCCTTCAAGTACCTGCCGGATCGCATGGGCCTGGTGGGAGAAGAGTTTGTCAATGCCCTTATCTTTATAGACTTTTTGCACTTCTCCTGCAAGTTTCTCAGGATAATCCACGAACTCCCCATCGAATTTATCAATTCTCTTCACCTGGATATTGCTGGCGGAATCGCCTCTTAGTTTTGATATATCATCCAGCGATTTTTCTATTTTATAATCTTTATCGTACATCATAACTAAATTATAAGAAGTTTTTGGAGGTCCAGGAACCTTTTTTCAAAAAGGTTCCTGGCCGCCGGAGGCATCAATAGTTATAAAAGTTATCTTTCAAGGACTAATATATGCCTCCGGCGGCCCACCTTTTTGTAAAAAGGTGGGTCCAAAAACTTTTCATTATATCGCATTTTCCAGCATATCCATGGTCTTTTCCACTTCTTTTTCAAGGAAAGCGGGTAAACCTAGAATTTTGGTATCCAGGAATCCTCGGACGATCAGTGAAATCGCTTTCTCCTCAGGAATTCCCCTGGCCATCAGGTAGTAGATCTCATCTTCTGCAATCTTTCCTACAGAGGCTTCGTGAGACATATTCACATCAGGGTGACGAGCCTCAAGAATCGGTATGGCCTGGATATAACCTCTGTCATTCAGCAGCATGCCGCTGCATTCCAGGTGAGCTTTAATATCTTTTCGTTTCCCGATGAGTTGGCCCCTGGCAATCACTTCTCCTCCACCGGAGATGGTTCTGGACACCACTTCCGCCCGCGAGTTTTTCCCATCCAGAAGCACCGTAGCGCCTACGTCGTAGAGAGAATTCTCCGGGGCATAGATTAAAGAATTAAAGATACCCGTGGCATTTTTGCCCTTTAGATGGCAGTAGGGAGCAGTCTGGGTTATTTTTGAGCGTTTAATGGTGATATAATTGGAGATAAAGGTGGCATTATCCTCTACCTGTATCCCTGTTCTCGGCCGCACTTCCACCTCTTCAGACCAGTCGTGAATCATGGTATAGGAGAGATAGGAATCGCTTTCCAGGTATATTTCAGTGACACCAATATGCATGCCTGCCTTGACATAGTCAGCGCTGGCGCATCCGTTGATAATATTAATGGATGATCCCTCTTCCATGATGATTAAATTATGAACCATCTGCTTAAACCGTTCGGCTTTAATAAAAAAACAGGCCTGAAGTGGTAATATGGCTTTATGACCTTTTTTTACTCTTATAAAGTATCCAGCCAATTTTTCAGCCTCGGCCGCGCTCCGGGTATAATCATCTTTGTCCTTTTTTACCAGTTTCCAGAGGTATTTCTTCTCAATTTCCGGGTATTTTTTAATGGCTGCAGCAATGGATATTAACTCCACACCAGTGGCCTTTTTCCGGGCTTTCACTTCATCATGGTTCATTAAAGTAAAGGTGGCGCTTCGTTCCTTTTCCTCCAGGTCAAACCCTACCTGCTGGAGTTTTGCATAATCTCTTACATCTATCTTTTCTTTAAGCAGTCCTGGCATTCGCGATACCCCCTTTTTTGGATAGTCTCAAATATTTCCCTGGGACTTCCGGAACAGGTTAATTTCCCGTCAATCAGCATATAGCCTTTGTCCGCGTTTAAATAATTGAGAATAAACCCGGTATGGGTAATAATAATACCGGCATTTTTCCGTTCGTACAAATGGTCGCTTTTATGCAGCAGTTTTTAATGGCCCTGCCCAACACACTAAGGTTTTCAATATCCACGCCCGATTCCGGTTCATCGATCAGGCTGAGCAAAGGATTTTGCAGGAGCAGTTGGTAGATTTCAGCCCGTTTCATTTCACCGCCAGAAAAACCGAGATTAATATCCCGGTTCAAGAGATTTTCCAGTTTCAGTAAATGAGAATAGTACTCGATATTTTTACCGTTTCCTTTAGCCGAGCTAATCAATTCGCTGATACCCTGGAGTTTAATACCTCTGATACTGGGTGGTCGTTGAAAGGACATCCCGATTCCCATTTCCGCCCGTTCAGAGACAGGGAGATGGGTAATATCCTTTCCCATGAAAATAATTTTACCTTTTTTCACCTTATATTTAGGGAATCCCATAATAGCCATGAACAGTGTACTTTTCCCAACACCGTTTGGCCCGAAGAGGATAACGGTTTCGCCATCACTGACGTGTAAATTAAAATCCTGTAAAATGGTTTTCCCTTCGACTTCTACTGATAAACTCTTTATTTCTAAAATGGTACACCTCCCAAAAAAGGAATATACTATATTATACCGCAAAAAATTTTCAATTCAACTGTTATAAATTCAGGCCAAGGGCAAGAGCACGAAATTTTAGAAGGAAATCATCCACTTTCTCTGATTTCACTCCTGTTCCCTGCCATATGGGAGCGCGACCGCCACCCTTTCCGCCTATCATGGACAACAGTTCATTTTTGATCTTATCAAAAGGAAAATGGATATCATCTGAAGATCCAATGCTCCATTGAAGCTTATTTGGAAATACATTTACCAGACAAACCAGAACTTTTCCCCGTTTTAAAAGACTTTTCATGATCTTCATCATGAGATAATCATTTTCCTCTTCCCAGGATTCAGTAATAATTCGGCAGGCTGATCCTTCCTGGTTCTGCTGATCTTTATACGTATACAGGTTTTGTGCAATCGTTTCAGCAAGACGGTTTTCGATCCTATTGCTTTTTTTCTTATAATTTAATATCTCTTCCTGGAGCTCCCTGGTTTTTTGCACAAACATTTCTTCATTTGTTGAAAGAACAGACCTTAATCCAGAGATGATTTTATCTTTTTTCCGGTAATCCTCTAAGGCTCTTTCACCTATTTTCCAGAAAATCCGGACATTCCCTCGAATTTTTTCGATTCCAATGGCTTTGACCAGTCCGACTTTACGTGTACGATCAAAGTGAAGACCCCCACATGCGACACAGTCAAAATCCCCAATCTTTACCAACCGGATATTACCCTTTCGAGTGCAAGGTTTACGCAAGCGGAATTGATCAATCTCCTGGTGATTTGTCTGGATGAAACTTAGTGGCATATCACTTTGAATGACCTGGTTTGCAAGTCTCTCTGTATTGATTAAATCTTCTTCTGAAATTTCCGGGGTATCAATCTCAATGGTTGTATAATCAATCCCCATATGGACCGAAACGGTTTTATATTCTCCTACTTTCCAAAGGGCACCTGAAATAATATGTTGACCTGTATGCTGCTGCATAAAATCTCTTCGCCACTCAAGGTCGATTTTTCCCCTGACCACACCCTCGCCGGGATTTTCTGGCAGGTAATGATAGATAAAATCACCTTGTTTTTGTACATCTATTACCGGGATATCATTTATCCAGCCCTTATCAGAGGGTTGGCCTCCACCTTCAGGGAAAAAACAGGTTTTGTTAAGGACAACCTTCCATGCTTTTTTCTCCTTTGTAACTTCCACAACATCTGCCTCAAATTCACTTTCATTTATGTCTTTGTAATAACGTTTTTCAGTCATGTTTTAATCTTAAGCAGCCAGTACAACTGCATTCTTAAGGAAGGAAAACAAAGAGAATAGGTATCCACCCCATCGCCGGCATGAATACATTAAAATTAGATTTACCGAAGTTTTCGTTTTACTTTTATTTTGGTGGATTAACCTTCCTCAATGGCTTCCACCGGGCAAAAATCGACGCAAGTCCCGCAGTCGGTGCATTTTTCCGGATCAATAACGTATATTTCTTCACCTTCGGATATAGCTTCCTCGGGGCATTCCGGTTCACATGCACCGCAGGCAATACATTCTTCATTAATTACATGTGCCATATTTTTCCTCCAACTCTTATAATACCCTATAATGCTATTCTTTTCAATAGGGAAATTCTACTTTTTTTGTGCTATATTATTTCCTTTTTCTAACTTTTGTGATATATTCAATAAACTGGAATTCTAATTGTCTTAAATTCTAATGTTAAAAGCGAAAAGGAGGACAAATGATTTTTGGTATTCCTAAAGAGTTGTCGGAAAGTAAGGAGATCCCGGAAATGAGGGTTGGCCTTTCGCCAATGGGTGCCCGGGAGTTAATACACTACGGTGCACACGTCTATGTTGAAAGCAAAGCGGGTGAAGGTGCTGGATTTACCGATGAAAATTATATGAAAGCCGGTGCAACAATCGTCTATTCAAAAGAGGAAGCCTATCGAAGGGCTGATGTTGTGCTAAAAGTGAGACGACCCCAGCCGGAAGAGTATTCCTTTATAAACGAAGGTCAGGTAATATCAGGATTTATGCATTTGATCACTTCACCCAGGGAATTCATCGATATCGTAAAAAAAAAAAAGATTACCCTCATCGGATATGAAATAATCCAAAGAGAGGATGGAACGCTGCCAGTCGTCATTCCAATGAGTGAAATCGCAGGAAAATTAGCCGCTCAAATCGCAGGAAGGCTATTGGAATCCCGAGAGGGTGGTCGTGGTATATTACTGGGAGGGATCGCTGGCATTCCACCTGCAGAAGTTGTGATTCTAGGAGGAGGCACACTGGGACGCAATGCGGCAAGGACCTTTGCCGGAATAGGGGCCAATGTATATGTACTGGATTTAGACCGAGAAAAACTCGAGAGAATATCATACCATACAACGGGCATGAAAATTACAACTATGTTTAGTACACAGCATAATATAGAAAAGTTGGTCAAATTTGCGGATGTCATTATCGGTGCAGTAATGGTTCCTCGAAAGCGAACCCCAATACTGATAACAAAAGAAATGGTAAAAACCATGCAGAGGGGGTCAGTGATTATCGATTTTTCTATTGATGAAGGCGGATGTTCAGAAACTTCCAAAATTGCTCCCTTTGGAAAATTTATCTATACAGTGGATAATGTGATTCACTTCTGTATGCCCAATGCAACCACACTGGTTGCTCGAACCGCATCACATACATTAACCGCAGGTGCCATCCCCTTTCTTCGGATTATTAATGAATTGGGTATTGAACGGGCACTTCATGAAAACAAAGCCCTTGCCAAGGGAATTTATGCAGAAAAAGGAAAAATAAGGAAGGAGTTTTTAGTGTGAACTGGTATAACGATTACAAAAAAAAATGCTGCTCAGTAGAAGAAGCAGTATCAGTGGTAAATAGTAATGAGCGTGTATACATCAGCGGGAATGCGGCAACCCCTTTTCAACTCATGAAGGGTCTTGCCCAACGCAAAGACGAGCTTCAAAACGTTGAGATAGCCCATGTGCTCTTATTAGGCGATGATCCTCTGTCAAAACCAGGTATGGAAGGGCATTTCAGGCACAATTCACTCTTTGTTGGTCCGGCTGATCGGGCAGCAGTAAATGAGGGAAGAGCCGATTATATCCCTGTATTTCTATACGAGATACCACACCTCTTTCATTCGGGTTTACTGCCAATTGACGTGGCCTTTATGCACCTTTCACCCCCGGATGAACACGGTTTTATGAGTTTTGGTGTGGAATGCCTCTGCTCGAAAGCAGCGGCTGAAACAGCAAAAACCGTCATTGCCCAGATCAACGATAAAATGCCCAGAACCCTGGGTGATTCATTTATCCATATTTCCCGAATTTCTAAATTGGTGGAAATATCTAAAGAGTTACCTGAATTGGATATCCCGTCCTTTACCGATCTTGAAAAACAAATTGGTGCCAATATAGCAGAGCTGGTTGAAGACAATTCCACCTTGCAGTTGGGAATCGGTGGCATCCCCAATGCGGCTCTAAAGGCGATGTTCGGCAGGAAAGACCTGGGAGTTCATACGGAGATGGTTTCAGATGGAATTATTGAGGCGGTTGAAGCAGGTGTAATCACTTGTGCGAAAAAGTCGCTGCATCCTGGAAAAATTATCGCTACTTTTTATCTGGGTACAGAAAAGCTGTATGATTTTATAGACAACAATCCTATATTTGAAACCCACCCTTCAGATTATACCAACCATCCGTATATTGTGAGGCAGAATGATAAAATGGTGGCTATAAATTCTGCCATTGAAGTAGACTTAACAGGACAGGTCTGTTCCGATTCTATTGGTACCAGAATTTACTCAGGGTTTGGTGGTCAGGTGGATTTTATTCGGGGTGCTGCCCAGTCAAAGGATGGCAAACCAATCATTGCTCTACCTTCAACAGCCAAAGGCGAAAAAATCTCAAAAATTGTTCCCACTTTACAAGTGGGTGCCGGAGTGGTAACCACAAGAGCCGATGTCCATTATGTGGTCACAGAACATGGTGTGGCCTATCTTCATGGCAAAAATCTGCGCCAACGGGCTGAAGCACTGATCAATATAGCCCATCCCAAATTTCGCCCCACTCTTGAAGAGGAAGCAAAAAAAAGGGGACTATTATAACGTTTGATTGGGATTACCAGTCAAGAATCCGTCGTTCTCCTTCCAGTGCCCGGATGCTGGAAACTTCCTGGGAAACTTCGATTACACCTTTATACTCCCCCTGTGCGTCATACACCGGGAAATAGCGGATGTGAATGAATTTTCCCTCCACCTGGAGCCAGAACTCGGCGACATCCTTTTTCTTTTCCTTAAAATTCTTAAGGATATCCTCCACGATATGGACGCTCTTTGGGGGATGACAGTTTTGCACAGCCCTGCCAATAATACCTGGACTCCTGGGGAAAATGCGGTCTTCACTGGCCGAGTAAAAACAAACCGTGTCGTTTTCATCCACGAATGTGATGTCAATGGGCAGTTTTTTCAGCATAAGGATTAATTGCCCAGCAGTGAGATACCCTTCTTCTAGTTTGATTTTCCCATCTTCTGGTGACTTTATTCCTGGTTCTGGTTTTCCCATTTTCTGTTCTCCTTTCATGGCTTCAGCAAGATTGGCATCCCAGAGGTTGGATGGTGTCACCCAGGCATAGCCGATCTCACTTCCACCCTTTTTAATTTTAACCCAATCCATGGTATCCAACTTTTTAGCTGATGTTGGATAGAGAATTTTTTCTTCTAAAAAAACCATTTTCTTAATCGCAGACAAAAGCGTTTTAAATTGTTTGTATAAACCGAGCCAGTCCCTCTCTTTCATCAGAGATTCTGTTTTTTTCAAATGATCGCGGATTTCATCATGCTTGCCCCACATCACTTTGGTAGGCCCGGTAAAACCTTTGCCTTCCAAAGCCGGGAAAAGCTGGTTCTCTTTCCGTTGATAATGTTTCTCAATCTCCTTCAGGGTATTCAACCCTTTCTCAAATTCTGCAATATCTGTATCCTTTGGAGCTGGTTTTCTCATTTTTTTTGCTGCCTTAGATAGTTTCTTAAGGATTTTTTTGGCCTCTTTATTTTCCTTGATGAAGGTGTAGATAGGATGGCCGGGTATTTTTGCGACCTTCTTTACTTTTGCCAGGGATTTCTCAAACACCTGGGCATGGACATCGCATAGTCGTTGGATATCTGAGGGTGGGAAGCCTTCCTGGATCAAGGCATTTTCCATATTCGCAATTTCTTCCGGCGAAGTGTCTTTGATTAGCCTGGCAAATTTTTTTTGTAAATCTTCAACAGATACACCGGCATGTAGGTCTTTAATGATCTGTTTTAATGCCGCCTGTTTTTTGTTCTCCGTGCTGTTATGCTCACTCATCTTTTGCCTCCTGGAGAACAATCATACCTAACATTCATGACTTTCTCCATTTAGGTAAATTCTTTTGCATTATATCATGATTGGCTCCGTATTATCAAACGATTTCAGAAACCCAAATCCATAAATCCACAACCACAACCTAATTCTAAAGAAAAGGTAAAGAAAAGAAGAAAAGAGAAAGACAAGAAGAAAGGCGGCAGGCGAAAAAATCATTCCTTTCAAAAGCAGGCGTAGACTCTTTTCACCTCAAATATTGAAAATCCTCCGGGCTAAAAAAGCCTTTGGAAAATCGTTATTAACCGGTCGATTTCTTCGATGGTATTGTAATGAACCATGCTGACACGGATAACGCCATCTTGTGGTGCCAGTCCCAAATCATCGATTAATCGCCGGGCATAAAAATCACCATACTTAATCCCAATAAAATGCTTATCCACTTCAGGCGGAATCGAACTGCTCTTAACATTATCGATTACAAAAGAAATAGTAGGCACCCGCAGGCTGCAGTCCGATTCTTTCTTACCAATAATACGCACGTTGGATTTACTATTTAAAAAATCCAGCAATCGAATAGAGAGCGTTTCTTCATATTGGGCAATGGTTTCATAAGCCAAAGCAGCCGAATTTCTTAACCCCTCCACTCCTTGACCTTCTGCATGAGCCTTTCCCAATTCAGTAAAATAATCCTTAACACCTGACAGTCCGTAACTCAATTCGTAATTCACATTTCCCGGTTGAAATTTTAAAGGAATTCCATCTTCAAGAAAGAAAAAGTTTATGCCGGGCATGTTTTCCAGAAGGGATTTTTTCCCATAGAGTAATGAATAGTGAGGGCCGTAAACTTTATATAAACTGAACGCATAGAAATCCACATCCAGTTCCCGGACATCCACCAGGCGGTGGGGTGCATAGGCCACACCATCCACGCAAATCATGGCACCCCGCTCATGGACAAAGGAGGTAACCTCTTTGATGGGATTGATAGTTCCCAGTATATTGGATATATGGGGCAAAGCCACCAACCGGGTCTTTTCCGTCATCAACGCTCCCAGGTCTTCAAGGTGAAGGTCCAGGGTTTCCGGGTTCAGTCGCCACTCGTTTACGTGGACACCTTTCTTTTCCAGGTTTCTCCAGGGTGCGATGTTGGCCTCATGGTCGCTGTTGGTGACAATTACTTCATCTCCCGGTTTAAATACTTCCCCCAGGGAGAGGGATAAATTTTTCAGCAGCATGCTGGTAGAAGAACCCAAAATGACCTCGCATTTATCCCGGGCATTGATAAACTCGGCCATTGCCCCGATGCCTTCATTCACCCGTTGGGCTGAACGTTGGGATATGTCGTAGGAAGCGCCCAATTGCACGTTTGAGGTCAGCAAATAGTCGTAGATTCTATCGGCTGCTTGACGGCAGATTTGTGTTCCCCCGGCATTATCGAAAAATACCCAGTCACCAGCCAGTGCAGGAAACTGTTTCCTCACAAAATCGATATTAAATTTCATTTTTAATCACCTCCATTGCTTCAAATCTCAACTGAACATATCACAAACATAAGACAGAAGATATTAATACATTTCATGAGTCGATCTTTTTTTAAGCTTAATTATATTTCATAACCGTTTTTTTACTTTGTATTATCAGTGGGTTTATCTTCCCATAAAATGCAGCAAATCCACCAGCGTTTTCCTTCATAGATTAACTGAATACTATTGACACCGCTCCTTTCAGCTGTTGGTGTGTCCTGGTTCATGCTTTTGACGTATTTACTTAATATGTGGGCAATATTTCCAAAGAGGTTTTCTTTTCTAGAAACCTCTTTTTCATAGAAACTAATGAGTTCTCCTTTTTTTACCCGCTCGGCAAAAGAGGAAATAAAATCATCGAGGCTCATTATTTTTGCACCTTCTTCAGTCATGCGAATGAACTGAGCATTGCTGGTGAACAAAAATCGAAGGCGATCCAGATTGGGTTCCTTGCCTTTGGTGAAGGTAATGGAATCATAAAGGGCTTTAATGATTGCATCAATGGATGATACATCTGCCGGATGGGTTTTAATGTCTGAGAATTTTATACCGGACCCACTGTCCATTGCGCTTATTTCACCAGCATAACAATAGAAAAAAAGCTGGGTAATAAGTAATACAAAAAAAATGATATTAAGTTTTGAATGCATAACATCCTCCTTTATTTTTAACTGGATTATTTAGTAATATTTTACAGCATTAAATGTGTTGAGTCAAATGGCATTTAAAAATTTATCTCGCCTGTTCCTGTTTTCCCTATTTTCTACTATTAGAAAATCACCATTTTTTTTGTTGTTTTTCATATAGAATGAGTGTATAATTAATTGAAGGAGAAAGCGAATGCAAATTGTTAACATTAAAGAAGAGGCGCATCGTTTGGTGGATAAGCTCCCGGAAGAATCCACCTGGGATGATTTGATGTACGAGATTTATGTTAGACAGGCAGTTGAATCCGGGCTCGAAGATAGTAAAGCTGGTCGAACCACTGATGTAGGAGACGTTCGTAAAAAATTCGGCCTCTCCAAATGAAAGTACACTGGACTGATACAGCGCTGGACCATCTTTCTGCAATTTACGAATATATTGCTGTGGATTCTGAAAACTATGCAAAAAGAATGATTGATCGTTTGACAAAACGTTCCAGACAGATTGGTAATTTCCCCTACTCCGGTCGAATGGTCCCGGAATTTGAGGAGGAACTAATAAGGGAAGTTATAGAGGGACCATATCGAATTATCTACTACATTAAACCTAATCAAATTGATGTTTTGGCTGTTATCCACGGAGCACGCCAAATTTCTGATATGGATATTGAAATTTAAAAACAATTGCAAATGTTTAGTCGCCATTCCCTATTTTCCCTTTATTTACTATTACGATCCCTTACAAATGGATTTTTTGTTTAATGGTAGTCATACATTTTCTATTCCTTATTCATACCGCAGCGCATCAACCGGATTTTGAAGGGTCACTTTAACCGTTTGATAAATAACAGTCAATAAGGCTATCAAGAGAGTAATCCCGACAACAAATACGAACATCCCGGGACCGGGACTCATTCTGTACGCAAAATTCGACAACCAGGATTTCACCATGATCACATAAGCAGCAGGCAAAGCAATCCCGTTTGCTACCAGGACCCTTTTTATAAACTCCTTTGATATCAACGTCACCAAACCTAACCCAGATGCGCCAAGAACTTTGCGTACACCTATCTCCTTCGTCCGCTGCTCGGTGGTATATGAAGCCAGACCAAAAAGGCCTAAGCAGGCGACAAATATAGACATAAAAGCAAACACTGTAATGATCAAACCTGTTCTCTTTTCATCTCTGTATAACGCATTAAAATAATCATCCGCGAAAAAATAATCGAACGTCCCGTCTGACCAACCCGCCCATTTGGATTTGACAAAATCGACCGTTCGGGCAATATCTCTTCCCCGGATTTTCAGGGACAGATAATACCCCCGAGTCTTAAGATGTCGAGGGCTTAACCATACCGCTAGAGGTCCGATTTCTTCCTTAAGGGATTTGAAATGGAAATCTTTCATGATTCCTACGATATGACCCATCTCTTCCGCATTGATACCGATTTTTCTACCCACCGCATCTAATCCCCAGTCGAATTCCATGGCAGCCCTTTCGTTAATAAGGAAGGCACCTTTCTTATCCGAACTGAATTCTCTCGAGAAATCCCGCCCCTCTATCATTTTAATGCCATAGGTTCTAGCAAAATCAAAGTCACCAATGATCATATTAACAAGACGACTGTCGCTTTCAGGCCGTCCTTCCATTCTCATCATAATATTTAGATTGATATCACCGGGAAGACCGTCTGTCAAAGACCCATTTAAAATGTTTGGATTTCGCAGCAGTTCGGTCTTCAAGGCTTCGATTTTTGTGCGCAAATCCTCGTCCGCATCCATGATGTTCACCACCAGCACCTGGTCTTTGTCGAATCCGAGATCGCGGGTCTGCATGTACTTCAACTGTCTGAACATAATTAATGTGGCTGTTATCAATAGGATCGAGATCGTAAATTGAAAAACCACCAGGACGTTCCTGAACAAAGATCGTTTTTTCCCTTTACTAAGAGTGCCCTTCAGCACAACAACCGGGCGGAAGGCAGACAGGAATACAGCAGGATAACTACCGGCAATCAACCCCGTCAGTAAAGCAAGAAGTACCAATCCAATCCCCATGTTTCCCTTCACCAGGGATGTGAAGCTCAAGGTTTTGTCCGTCAGTTGGTTAAAAAACGGAAGCACCATGCTTACGATTATTACAGCCCCGACCAGAGCCAATAGGGCCATCAGGACAGATTCTCCCAGAAATTGGAAAACCAGTTTTTTCCTGTGGGCACCCAGAACTTTCCTCAGACCCACTTCTTTGCTACGGCTAACTGACCTGGCTGTGGTCAGGTTCATAAAGTTGATACAGGCGATGACCAGGATGAACACGGCAATCAGGGAGAAAGTATAGACATAGCGAATATTGCCGTGTTGACTGATATCAGAGGATAATTGTGACTTTAGATGCACATCCTTTATACTCTGAAGCCGAAACTCCTGCTTGTTACCACTTGGGGATTCTGCTCCCTCATACTTCTCAGTAACCGTTTTAATTTTCTTGTTTACGGTCTCCGGATCAGCATTTTCTCTCAGAAGCAGATAACCCCATCCGTTGGTCAGGAACCAGGTCTTTAAAATATTACTGGTCTGAGGTCGATTTTCGAATGTGCTGAAAGAGAGGAGGGAGGTGAATTTAAAATGGGTGTTGTGAGGAATGTTCTGGATAATCCCGGTAACATGGAAGTCATTGGTACGATTGAAATTCAGGGTTTTTCCTACAACATCCGTTCGACCGAACAACCGCTGGGCAGTCTCCTCAGTCAAAACCACGGATCCCGGTGCAATAAGAGCGGTTTTGGAATCACCAGCAATGAAGGGAAAGGAAAAAATTTTGAAAAAATCAGAATCAGCATAGAATATATCCGATTCATCAAATGTTTTCCCCTCGACAATAATGCGAGCGTTTTCAGGCATCATCCGCGTATACGTTTCGATTTCGGGAATTTCGGAAGTGAATGTTGGTCCCGCAATGTAAGGTGCCATAGCGTCATATTTTTCAAAGCTGTTGAACTCTTCTTTGTGGACCAGTCGATAGATACGATCTGCCTTTTCAAAATGTCTATCATAACTTAGCTCGTCCTTTACCCACATCAAAATAAGAATACAGGAAGCCAGGCCAACGGCCAGACCGGTAATGTTGATAAAAGAATAGCCTTTGTGTTTTTGAATATTCCTCAGTGCCAATTTAAAATAATTTGTGAACATACTTACCCTCCAGTGAATGATTGTTTTAATAAACCTGGGAATAGATTTAAAGGTTTGCTTCCAGTACCAGAATGCTGCTTTGAAAGCCCCAGATTCTTTGTAAATTTCATTGAAAAATTCCTCAAAATCACCGAGTATAATGTCACGGTTTTTTCTCTTGTTGGATATTTTCAAGAACCAGTAGGCAATTTTTGGTGGTTTCGGCTTCATTTTATTCACTCTCCAGACGTTGAATCAAATCCCAGCTCCGGTAAATTCAGCCACATGAATTCCTGTACTTTTTTCAAGCGCGCAAGAGCTTCAAATCCCTCTTTCTTCAATTTAAAAAACCGTTTACTCCTTCCGCCTCTTTCAGGCGTTGGATCACTCTGAAAAGCCTCAACATATCCCCATTCTGTAAGGCGTTCCAATGAGTCATAAATTGCGCCTACTGACCAATCTGTTTTGGTCAGTTCGATAATATGTTTCCTGATAGGTACTCCATAGGCATTCTCCTGCAAACGCCATATGGAGAGCAGTACCAACTCATCGGCTCTTGATAAAATTTTCATTTTTTAAACCTCACGCCTAATATTAATTCGGATTTCCGAATATATCCATTTTTAGTTATACGTAAAAAAAATAATTAGGTTTCAAAAAATTTTATTTTAATGTATAATAAAATTTCATTGGAATTAAAATTCAATCAGGGAGGTAATAATGAAGCCAAAAAAACTTAACAAAAACTTAAAGCTGAACAAAAAAACCATCGTGCATTTAAGCAGCAATGACATGAAAGAGAATTATGCAGGGATCGAGTCAATTTGCTGTACAGCAAAATGTACATCCGAATGGGTGCCACCTTATATGGAATGCACTTGTGTTGGTACCTAGAGCTGAAACGTTTAAAAAGAAAACCTCACACCGCTGCCTGGCTCCCAAAATACTAACTCCAAAATGAACGGGGCTGACTTGATATACTTTACCATTAGGTGTAACAACTTGCAAGAATAAATCCTTCGAACTGCAATGAAAACATTTCTTATGCCTGAATTAAATCCCCTAATCCCCTTATTTTAATTCATAAAACGTTTGACATTACCGTTAAGAAAAATGTGTTTTATTATCTATAAATAAATTACCGTCAAGATAAATTTTAGGCGCTTTAAAAACCAAATCAATATGTGATTTTGCTCTATTTTTCCCACCCATAAAAATATTATTCCCTAATCCAATATGAACAGTCCCTAAGGTAGACTCATCTTCGATGATTACACCCCGAATAGAACCGTTGGGATTTAAGCCTATTCCGATTTCAGCTATTTGATACATATTTTCATCATTTATATTTATTATTAATGATTTTAGTTTTTCAGCTTCTGCTCCACCTTTGATTTCAACAACTTTTCCTCTTTCAACGTCTAATGAGATCGGTTCTTGAAGAACGCCAATTCCCCCGATTGAGCCATCAATAACTATTTTTCCCTTTCCACTATTTTCTATAATCGAGGTATTTATTTCAATGTCTGGGAAAGTCGCTCGTTTGCCTTTTCTTCCGATTCCTGTTTCAGCGTTTGCGATCCTTCCGGTGATATCCGCAGTAAAATTTGTCCCACGTTTCGTCGTGATTTTTATTGAATTTGATTTTGTCAATAAATCTGCTTTTTTTATCACTCCTGATTCAAGGCCAATGAAATCAGCAGTTGCAGCACCTTTATAAAGCGTTTCCAGTGTAGCACCTGTCATTGCAAAGAATTTTGCCCCATGAGCGCAGGCTCCCTGGATTAATTGCGTATGGAATAGACTAAAACTGGTGGGTGAGATAATGACATCACTAGTTTGAATCTTTTTTTCTAGCTCCGGGGTTGGCTCAAAATCAAAGCTGGTGGGGGGGCTTAAAATGTGGATATCTATATGATCGGTCATTTTTGATGCGGCTTTTTGCAGGTAATGGGCGACATTGGGATTAATTTTATCATCTGTAATGATTAGTACCCGTTGACGATTATCTAATTGAACATTATGTTCGAAGAATTTTAGTGTGTATTTCTCGATTAGATTGTCTATTAAAGTTTTTTCGGTCATGATTTATTTTATCTTAAAGAAATCAGTTTTTCAATCCTAGTCAGGAGGTGTATAAATTTAAGAAAAAATTTCGCCTGTCTCCTTTTTCTTGTGTTTTTTTTAATTCGTGTCAATTCGTGTAACTCGTGCATCGCAGCGGAATCACTCCGCAGAGCAGCATCCATAGGCTTTTCCCAACCCAGTTTCTCATGAAGGGTGCACCCTTCGCCCGGAGAGTTATGAAAATAATCCTTCTGTGTTTTCTGTGTGTTCTGTGGGCTCCTATTTTCTTGGTAGGGCTAAAAAATATTTCCCTGGTAAAGTCTATTAAGAAACTCTTCAACCGGCAATACATCCAGGCCGTCAAAGTGATACGTTCTATGACCGGTGTAAATCCCTATCATTCGATCGACCTCGATTCTATCACTACTTTTTAAAGAACGCATGGCGCGTTCCCATGAACGATTCCATTTTTCAGCTAGCTTTACTTCGATGCAGACGATATGAGGAACCGATGAAGGCTGCCTTTTCCGTGTCTCAATAACAAAATCGATCTCCGCACCATTAGCAGTTCGATAGAAAAATATCTCACGATTCCTGTTCCGGGTATGATTAAAAACTCTCAATTCATGGAAAATCATAGTCTCCAGCGCCGTGCCTTTCCAAATCCTGTCAATCGGGTCAAAAAGCAAACCTGCTGCGCTCCTGGCAACGCCGGGATCGAACCAGTAAAATTTCGGATGGGTTTGTTCCCGAACTTTCACACTGGGACGATAGGCCGGAAGAAAATGTCCCAGCAGCGTATCTTCCAGGATGGAAAAATAGACATCTACACTACTCCGCGGTACCATTGCCTCGCGAGAAATATTTTGAGCATTTAATAGTTGCCCGTTGAGCTGTCCGGCAATCTTTAAAAAACGCAAAAATGGTGGTACACGTCTGATAATGCCTTCTTCCCTTATTTCCTCTTTAATGTAGGTGTTTACATAGGAACTCAGGATATCAGCCGCATTTTCTTTTTCCAATTGAACCCAGGGCAATAATCCCCATTGGAGTGAAAAATCCAAATCAAAAGCCTCTCCAAGCTCTGCATAGGAAAAAGTGTCAAGATTGCGGGTGACGGCTCGACCACCCAGTAGGTTGACTCCACCTCGGCGTAACTTTCTAGCGGATGAACCACAAAGCGTAAACCGCCACCTCTTTTTTTCCATCAAGCGATGCACTTCATCTAACAGGGTGGGGATTTTTTGGATTTCATCGATTACAATCCAGGAGCCTTCGGGAATATTTCCGGCCAGGGCCTCAAGGTTCATGGGATTTTGGGAAAGTTCGAGATAGAGCGAAGAATCGAGTAGATCAAAAAAAAGAGCATCCCCCATGGTTTTCTCTAACCACGTACTTTTCCCAACACCTCTTGGTCCGAAAAGAAAAAAAGATCGGTTCGGCACACGAAGCAATCGCTTGATGTATATTTTTTCCATAATGCAATTATACACTTATTTTGTAAAAATGCAATGCAATTTTACAAAACAAATGTAATTTTGCATATTCCTCCTTTGCGGGCAACCCCTTGAGATGGTGAAGGGCATTCGCGAAAAAAATGTTAAATTTTATTATATCATACGGCGGTTAACAGGACTTCTTTTCTCTCTTTTTTGCATTGAAATTTAATGATATTTTCTTTATAATATTTATGTGATTAAAAACGATTTTTTCCTATCCGTCTGTCAAGGGAAGAAAGGAGAAAGGACTATGGATCAAAAAATGATTGATTTATACGAGGAATACACCAAGGGTCGACTCGATCGTCGTGGATTCCTCAAGAAATTAATGAAACTCGCCGGTGGTGCGGCTGCGGCTGCGGCTCTGCTTCCGCTGCTGGAAAAAGATTATGCACAGGCCCAGGTGGTTCCTGAGGATGATCCCCGTCTTCATACGGAAACCATTAAATATCCCGGTGAAACCGGTGAAATCCGCGCACATTTCGCCAGGCCCAAAGGGGAGACAAAGCTCCCGGGTGTAATCGTGATCCACGAAAACAAAGGTCTTCGCCCCCACATCAAAGACGTTGCCAGGCGCGTCGCTTTGGAGGGATTTTTAGTCATTGCGCCAGACGCCCTGTCACCCCTTGGGGGAACCCCGGAAGACCCCGATGAGGCTCGGTCGCTCATGCGAAAACTGGATGGTGAATCAGCAGTAAAAAATTTCGTTGCTGCGGTGAAGTACTTAAAGACACATCCTCAAACCACAGGGAAGGTCGGATGCATGGGCTTCTGTTGGGGTGGGGGAATGACAAACCAGGTGGCTGTCAACTCCCCGGATCTAATCGCTGCAGTTCCCTTCTATGGTAGGCAGCCTGACGCAAAAGATGTCCCGAAGATCAAAGCCTCCCTGCTTTGCCACTATGGGGGCCTGGATAAACGGATCAATGCGGGTATTGAAGCTTTCGAAGCCGCTCTGAAGGCCGCTTCTATTGAATATAAGATTTATATTTATGAAGGGGCCGAGCATGCTTTTTTCAATGATACCAGGGCGGATCGATATCACAAGGAGGCGGCCGAACTGGCCTGGAAAAGAACCATAACCTTCTTCAAAGAGAAGCTTTAACAGTAAAGCTCAATGATGAATTATGAATGATGAATGATGAATAAAAAAATCCTGAAGAATTTAAAATAACTCCAAAAAGCTCCCCTTCATCATTCTTCACTCATCATTCATCATTTAGCCCTGTTATCTCTCCTTCATCATTGGGCTTCCGACCGTTACTTCTCCACGGTTTGGCGGCGCCATTGGGCGGCAACCTCTGCCACAAAAGGCCGGCAGTGTGTAAAAAAGCGTTTATAGCCGGTACACAGGTAGTTCAGTCCTGTTTCGCCGTCGGGTGTCCGGATAAAACGATTCTTCGGACACCCACCGTTACACATGGCCCTTACCTCACATGTTTGGCAATATCGGGGTAACCTATCCAATTTTGCCTGGCCGAAGGCTCTCTGTGCCGGGCTTTCCAGCAGTTCCACCAGAGGAGTCTCAATAATATTCCCCAGGAAATGTTCAGCGTCGACAAAGTGGTCACATGAAAAGAAGTCTCCATTGTGCTCGATAACCGGGATATCACCGCAGGTCTCCCGGAAAATACACAGTGAATGATCCTGGCCAAAGGCGGTTCTGGCAGCCTCCTCGAATATCTGTATTTTGATCCGCCCGATATCCTGGCTTATCCACTCGTCAAAGATGGTACAGAGAAAAGTACCAAAGGCATCCGCATGCACGGTGCGGCTGCTTACACCTCCTTCAACGTCTGGCTGCGGCTCCACCAGGGGCAGAAAACTTACGTATGGGGCGTTGATCTGCTTGAAGAAACGGTAGACCTGAAGGGGGTAATGGACGTTATGGGCATTCACCACGCAAAGGATATCGGTACCGATTCCATACTGCTGCAGGCGTTCATACCCACGCAGGGTTTGCTGGAAGGTGGGCTTTCCTCCTTTGGTGAGGCGGTACTGGTCATGCAATTCCTGCGGACCATCCAGGCTCAGCCCGATCGCAAAACTCTCTGCCGCCAGGAATCGGCACCATTCCTCATCCAACAGGGTGCCGTTGGTCTGCATACCGTTGGTAATGCGCTGGTTAATGGGCTGGTGCTTGCACTGCAGGGTCACAATTTTGTGGAAGTAATCCAGGCCCAGGACAGTGGGTTCCCCACCATGCCAGGAAAAACGAATCACCGGTTCAGTGGAAGCCTCGATGTGCTGGACGATGTATTCCTCCAGGATGATATCGGGCATAGGAAAAACCTCGGTCTCCGGGTAGAGGTGTTCCTTATCCAGGTAGTAACAATAGTGGCAGCCCAGGTTACAGATAGAGCCAATGGGTTTTACAAAAACCTGGAATATTCGAGACGCTTTGTCCATTTTTATTCACAGGGGAATTATAAGAAAATTGCCAAAATATTTCAATATAAAAAAGGGAAAAAGGTGCCAGACCAGAAGTGCGCCTCGTTAATATTTTTTATCTCTTTGGTCTTTCTCCCACAATGTGGCTAAATCTCGTGCACCATGTATCAATGCTAATATTATTATTTGATCTTTTTTAATTTTATAAACAAGTCGGTATTTTTTCACAAAAATTTCACGAATATTTTCGTCATTCACCTCCGGCACCTGTCTCCCTCTTTCAGGAAACTGATTAAGACTTTTACCCGCGAGAAGAACTTCCTCTACAAAAGCAGCGGCGTAAAAGGGCGAATCTTTCGATATATATTCTGCCGTAGATTCGATATCTTCATATACTTCATTTGTCCATATTACTTTCTTATCCACTTTCCCAACCGTTCTTCCATTTCTTCCTGTGTATATACATTACCTTCTTCTGCATCCCTCAGGCCTTTGTCTATTTTCTGTAAAACGTAAAGGTGGTATTGAATATCATCAAATGTACAATCCTCCGGCAAATTATTCAGAAGTTTTCCGACTTCCTGCTTTGCAGTTTGCATTTGCTTTACCTCCATTGTACTATTATAATAAATTTATAAATAGAATTTGTCAATAGAATTTTATTAAAAAAACAAAAAGGATTTCAAGTAGAATCTAAGTTTTTCCAATGGTAAGCGCATATAGGTGGGATGGCTAACATTGATTCCATATGCCCATATATCGGTAGTTGAACCATCTGTAGGAATCGTGTTGAGTAGAGGAGTCAGTACCTTCAAAGTCGTTACTCATGATAAGAGTCTCACCGGAAGCAAAAAAATATCATCCGTGTTTGTCCGTGTTCGTCCGTGGCTAAAAAACTTATCTCCATTGTAATTGGTATTCTCACCCTTCCCCTTTGTCATCCCAAAATCACATGCACTGTCACTGTTTTCCATGCATTGATGCACTTAGACGTTCAGCAGTTTCCTGGCAACATCTACTCCAGAGGCTGCATCAGGGGCATATCCGTCCGCCTCTATCTGAACGGCGTAATCCTGGGTTACCGGGGCGCCTCCGACCATGACTTTAACGTCATCTCGCAGGCCCGCTTCTTTCAATTCATTGATAACCGTCTTCATGTTGATCATTGTTGTGGTTAAAAGCGCGGACATTCCAACAATATCGGCTTTCTCATTTTTGGCAGATTCCACAAATCGATCGATGGGCACATCCGCGCCAAGGTCAATAACTTCGAAGCCTGCTCCCTGCAGCAGCATCGCAACAATATTTTTCCCTATATCATGTAAATCGCCTTGAATGGTGCCGATAACAACTTTCCCTCGGGATTTTATATTTGACTCAGCCAAAAGCGGCTTTAATATCTCCAAGCCCAGGGTCATTGCTTTTGCCGATACCAGGACTTCAGGAATAAAGCACTCATTATTTTTAAATTTCTCACCGATAATATTCATCCCTGCCACAAGGCCCTCATTTAAAATCTTTTCAACTGAGACATCCGAGGAAAGAGCCTCTTTCACCATCGTTTCCACAGTTTCTGAATTTCCCTTTTGGACCTCATCTGCTATTTTTTCAAAAATTGTCATTTCATCCTCCTAAAACCTCAGACTACATAATCGTCTTCCTCCATCTTTTTGAGCTCTTCCTCTACGGCTTTTCGGACGGTCTTTGGCATCTCTTTCTCCCTCTTCAGCATTGGTCTCAGTCCCTTTCCCACACCATCATCGATGAAAAAAGGTTTGACGAAGCTCGAATGCCATGTCCTTTCTTCAAACGAGCGGCTTTCCAGCTTTTCAAAAAAGCTTTTTATACCCTTTTCCGGGTCCCCTTGTATTTCTCTGAAATAAGACCCATAGATATGAAGGGAGTCACTGATGTCCACATACCGTCCGGGACGAATCCGTTTGCCCGTCTTTTCTGAGATAGCCTCTGCAATCTTCCGCATAAGCGTCGTAATGGCAATGACATTCTCAAACCAGGCCTTAAATAAATCCCGACTCCGCCAGTGGGTGTTCATGTTAAATACAAAGCCGCCCTCTCCATCCTCACAAAGCCGTCCCCACACCCGCTGCAAACAGGGCGGGTCCTCTGTCGGTGGATCAAGTTTGGGATTCCATGTAATCGCTTGAGCCCGTCTCGTGTATCCCGTGTTCGAAAGCTTTTCAATCAAATAGTTTATCTGATTTACAACCCTGTCTTCGATTACATACTCAAACAGCCGGCCATGGTAAGTATAAGTCCAACGGGTATCTTTGCTTTCCGTGCCTTTCAAGATTTCCTCCATCGGTTTTACCCAGTAATCGTGGGCACCGTGCACCACTTCCATGACATATTCAGCCAGACCCCCAAGTCCATCGGCAAAAGACCGGTGAAATCGGGGTTGACCAAAGGGCTCCCGAACTGCAATCATAACCGTGGCATCCTTGCTTGGCGGGTCTTCCGGATGATCATATTCTGTCCTTATGCTGATCCCCTTCTCCCACACGTCTCGAATGGCTTTTTCATAAGCCAGGGGAATTGTATCCTCCTCAACGACCAAAATAGGTATGTTCCCTGGTTCCATGAATCCTCCTGGGATGAATAATCAAAAAAACTAAGAAATGGTCTTCAATTTTATTTAAAAACCAACGAATAATCAATGAACCGACCTGTAAAATAAAAATTTCTTGAGATGCAACAAAACCTTTCGGAAAAATCGATTTTGTCACACAGCATGTCGTATAATAGATGAAATATCGAAAAAAGTCAATAGAAAAAGAAATCTAAATCCACCGTCAATTTTTGTATCAACTTTCCTATCCTTATTAATAATCTTCTCGTTTATGTATTTCAAAGTACTTAAAAAAGTTAATTACTCTTTTAAGTTCATCAACGTTGAACCTTGAACTTTGAACCTTGAACAAATTCACCGCCTGGCTTGGCGGTGGATTTTGGACTCTTTATTGACTTTCTTTACTGTTTTATTTATGATGTCGGTATGGTAAAAGAATTTTATCATCTTTAAATTAAAAGGAGGTAACGGTTGGCCTGTTAAACCGTAAAAAATACCATGAGTGCCCAAAAACCAAAGATTACCCCTCAAAAAAATGGCCCGCTCAAGGTCTCAGACTTAGAGATATTTACAAATTCCAGGAATGAGCCGATTCCTACAAAAAAAGCCATGATTCTGTGCAGGTGTGGAGCATCTAAGAAAAAGCCCTTTTGCGATGGTTCCCATATCGCAGACGGATTTATTGATGAGAAAGAAGAAGGCCGGGTTCGTGATAAGCGTATTTCCTATAAGGGGAAAACGATTACGATCCATGACAATCGCGGTATCTGTTCACACGCCGCCTACTGTACTGATAACCTGCCCACGGTTTTCAAGATGGGTGTAAAACCCTGGATCGATGCTGATGGCGCAGCACCTGATGTGATAAAAAAAGTCATAAATACATGCCCATCCGGGGCCCTCAGCTATTCTGAAAAGGATATTGAATATATCGATCATGAGGCTGAACCGGAGATACACATATCTAGAAACGGCCCTTATGAAATTCATGGCGGTATTGAAACGGTGGGATTTGACCCTGGAGATCGCGCTTCATATGAACACTATACATTGTGCCGATGCGGAAAATCCAAAAACAAACCCCGCTGCGACGGATCCCACTGGTACGCCGCGTTCAAGGATGATGAAGCTCTCACCATATCAGCAGCCAACCAGGCCAGGGAAACGAAAGAACCGGAATGGATCAAGGTGGCAAACAAAAATGAGATGAAAAACGGGGATACAAAACCCCTTCATATCCACAACCATCAACTGGTCCTATCAAAAGTAAATGGCAAATACGGAGCCATTGAAGGCGTGTGTCCCCACCAAAGAGGACCCCTTATTGATGGTCGAATCGATAACGGTGTTTTACGCTGCCCCTGGCACGGGCATGCATTTAACCCTATTACAGGAGAGTCCCTGGGTTCAGACAGTAATGTTAAGGCCTTCCGGGTTGAAGAACGCGAAGATGGCATATACATTGAAATAAAAGCACCGGTAAAATCAGCATGGACGGTGAGCCACATTATGGTAGAAACCATGGTAAACTGGGGTATACGGCATGTTTTCGGTATCGTGGGCCACTCCAACCTCGGACTGGCAGAAGCCATTCGCGTTCAAGAAGAAAAAGGACACATGACCTATATCGGCGTACGGCATGAAGGGGCCGCTTCTTTTGCATGTTCCGGATATGCAAAAGCCTCTGGAAAGCCAGCCGCCTGTTTATCAATTGCCGGTCCGGGTGCCACCAACCTGCTGACCGGTCTTTGGGATGCTAAAATGGACCGGGTTCCGGTTATCGCTCTCACAGGCCAGGTAAATACACAGTTTCTCGGACCTGGCTCCTTCCAGGAGATTGACCTGAAAGTTGCTTATGAGGCTGTGTCAGCTTTCAGCAAAGTGGTTCTGCCAGGCAGCAACCATGCAGAGTTAATGTCTCTTGCCCTGAAAAATGCCATTGTAAGGCGTGATGTTGCTCACCTCATATTTCCTGATGAGGTGCAGGTCCAGGATGGCGGTGCTGAAGTGCCCACATACCCGGATGGTTGGATCAGTGATTTGGAAATAACCCCCTCAAAAGAATCGATTCGCCTGGCAATGTACCGCATTAATAGTGCGAAGCGTCCGGTAATCATTGTTGGCTATGGGGCCAGGGAAAGTATGAGTGAAATCATAACGTTTGCTGAGAAACTAAACGCACCGGTTTTAACGACCTTTAAGGCAAAAGGGCAAATCTCTGACTTCCATCCCTTAGGTTGTGGTGTCCTGGGAAGAAGCGGCACCCAGGTTGCCAGCTGGTTTATGAACCATTCAGACCTTCTGATTGTGTTCGGTGCATCATTTTCTCACCATACCGGCATTGATCAGACCAAACCGCTCATTCAAGTTGATTTTGACCGTATGGCATTGGGTAAATTCCATTCCATTGACACTCCCGTATGGGGAGAGACAGCCATTACTGCGGCAATATTTACAGAACGTCTGTCTGACCGATTGTTATGTGTCGATTGTAGAAAAGAGATAGCTGACCGGTGGCGACTCTGGAGGGAAGAAAAAGCACGAAGAAGAGAAGCAAAAAGCAAACGTGGCCTCAATTCAGCAGCAATTTTCGAAATTCTTGGAAACACCGCTCCGGAGAATGCCCTGTTTAGTCTTGACGTTGGGGATAACACCTACTCATTCGGAAGATACTTCGAGTGTAAAGATCATCGGGTTATCCTTTCCGGTTACCTCGGTTCCATTGGATTCAGCTTTCCTGCTGCCATGGGCGCATACCTGGCACAGTCGGAACGCCCTGTTATCTCTGTAAGTGGAGATGGCGGATTCGGCCAATATATGGCTGAATTTAACACAGCAGTACTATACCGTATGAATATCACACATGTGTTGTTGAACAACAATGAGTTAGGGAAAATATCCAGGGAACAGCGAGACGCAAATTGGCCGGTATGGCAAACCCACTTACACAATCCCAATTTTGCCGAATATGCGAAAGCGTGCGGCGGATTCGGCATTCGTGTTACAAAAACAGGAGATTTTCACCAGGCATTAAAAGATGCCATCTCACATGAGGGACCATCTCTTGTTGAGATAATGACTGATCCCGAACTGATATAAAAGGAAATGTTTATGCACTTCTAATGAGCGTCCCCTTCGAGATTAAACAGCTTGTTCTTCGGCTATCCAGTCCTTACAAAGTACTTCTGCCTGCTCTAATACTGTTTTTGTTGCTTTTTCCTGCTTATCCGGCGGATAACCGTATCTACGAAGAATACGCTTTACTATCACTCGTATCTGTGCGCGGGCGTTTTCACGAACATTCCAATCAATGCTGATGCTTCGGCGAACTGTTTTTACCAGTTCCCGGGCAATGGTTTTAAAAGGATATAGGGTCAGGTAGTTTATTTTTTCAATTTTTTTAATATAAATAGGTTCCCATTTTCTCGGGTTTTTTTAAAAATCAGACGATTGTATTTATCTATTCCTATTAAATAATCCTTCTTCTTTAAGAACACGTCGAACCACTTTACGAACTTTTTTCGCCAATTCGAGAGCATATTCAGCATCTTTTCTGGTAACTCGGTCATCTTACCAGGGTATCTTGTCGTCACTGCATATGGAGTAAGCCCATCTGCGTCGGATATTTCTACAATCCAATCTCCAATACATAATTGGATCAGGCTCCTTATGTTGTGCGTATAAGGGAAATCCACTTGTTTAAAAACCAGGTAGGCTTTAAGATATTTTTCTGCACATTGCTGGGCATGGTAGGCTATCAAGCGGTACGGACAGGAACTCGAAATTTTAAGGCCCTGTTTAGCCAAACGCAGGTCTTCTTCTGCATAAGATACCCACTTCCTAGCTTTTTTTACCAGTTCAATGCTTAGGGCTGTCATAAAGAATTTTTCCTTCTAAAAAAGCGTAACGGGCAATGGTTCCTGGGATAAGGCGATTTTTTTCGTATTCATCGGCGGTTTGTATAATGATATCAACAGGCTTTTTGAACGAAGCTATCGCTCGGTCCATCTCCACCATCAATTGCCGCCGCCGACCTGAAAAAGAGGTTATTACCAGGAGATCAATGTCACTGTAGCGATCTGCCTTCCCTGTTGCACAAGAACCGAAAAGGATTATCTTTTGGGGTGAAAAAACGCGCACCAGATGGTTGCTAATTTCCTTTATCTCTTTACTTTCGAATTTACTGGTATTTTCCCTCTGGCGTTGTCTTCTTCCTTCACTTTCTGTGTCTATGTGTCACCTCCATTATTATATTAACCCATCCAAAGCATACAGTCAAGTCTTATCAGGGAAAAGGGAAAAGGAAAAAATATAGGGTCAGGTAATTTATTTTATTTATTCAAAATTATGTTAAGTTGACTTAAATAACACAATTTCGTCATTGATTACAGATATTGAAATGTCCTTTTTATGTTTACACCACTCCTCAATTTACTTAAATTTAAAATATTTCATAAAATAATCCCACTTTTTGATAGCTCGAATAAAATACCTGACCCTATTCTTTTTTTCCTTTCTCAATAATAAATGAAATATGTGCACTAATTAATAAAAGCAATAGAAAATTCCGTATACCTCCTATTTCGTATTCCAAACTTGCACCGAGAAAGGGCGTACATCGGTACAACAGATAGGATAGGGGAAAGGTTAAACTGCTACGCCGCTTCTGGCCGCGAGATTCTTACCCAGGATTATTACTTTTCTGCGCTAATTACAAAGGAAACGCTTAGCTTTTCCCAGCGTAATACCACTTTATTTCCTTCGATTTGAAAGGTCATCTCTTCTACATGCTCTGCCTCTACCGGCTTCACATTCACCCGCAGAGCATCCTGATCTTTATCATATCTGAAAGCCCCCCACTGTTTTGCCACTTTATTGAAGATAATCGTCCATTCAGCTTCCCCTGGAATCGTAAACAGACTGTAGGTCCCGGCTGGAAGTGGCTTGCCCTCAACGTTTACATCCTTGCTGATGGTAAAAGTAGTGGCCTCATCAGCGCCGGTGCGCCAAACCTTGTCAAAAGGCACCAGGCCACCCCAAATTACACGATCTTTGACCTTGGGACGTCCGTACTCCAATGTCACATTGACACCATCGATGGTTCCTTCGGCCTTACCGTTTTTGCTTAGTCGTTTCGTATCATCACCGCGTTGTGCCACAGCCGGCATTACTGAGACGATGAAGAAAGCAACGATTAACACACTTATGAGAGTGACTCGTTTCATTTTCTTTCTCCTTTAAAAAATGATTTTAATTACAGGGATATTATATTTGAAACGAATTCGATAATCAATACCTTTTCATGATATTTTGTGGGAAACAATGCTTCATACTTTATTGCAGGGGTGATGCATAGAAGCGTAGCAATGTTGAGGCTTTATGTGCTATAAACCGGACGCATCCCAGGGATGCTTACGTCCGGTATCTTTCCAAATGCGGGGATGGGCAGGAAAAGGAGAATTTAAAAACTATAGACCTGCCCATCCGTTTTTTATAGCTTTTTAGAGATAAAATGCCTCCGGCGGCCAGGAACCCCGCGGCGCGGGGAGCCTATCAATAATGCATCCAATATGGCAGAATTCCAGGAAACAGATTCCGACCTAACTTCCGCATATAGGTCCCCCCTGCCAGGGGGTTGAAAAAAGGTTCCTGGACCTCCAAAAACTTTTGTTTTGCACGGCCAATTCATATTACTTCATTCATTTTATTTCCCAAATCCAAAAGTTCCCCCAATCCTTGGAGTTCACTCCATGCTCCATGCGAGCCCCTAAAAGCACCCCTCACCCACCGTCTTGATATTTTTACTGTTTCCCCTGTTTTACTTCTACTCTCTTTGATATAATATAACCCGAATCTTTTTATTTCGAGGCAAAAAATGATTACCTTTCATTTGAACGGCATAGAAAAAAAAATTGAGGGCGATGAATCCCTCTCTCTTTTACACTACTTAAGAGAAATCGAAGGTATTATCTCTACCAAAGACGGATGCTCAGGCCAGGCAGCCTGCGGCGCATGCATGGTGGAAATGAACGGCAAACCCACCCTCTCCTGCGTGACTCCAATGAAAAAGGTAGCCGGAAAAGAAATCATTACTATCGAAGGATTCCCAGAAAACCTGAAAAAAACCCTGGGACAGGCTTTCGTGGAAAAAGGTGCAGTCCAATGCGGATTCTGCACACCAGGATTCCTGACGCGTACCAAAATCTTACTTCAAAATAACTCCAGTCCCTCAAAGAACGAAATTGTAAAAGCCCTGAAAATGAATTACTGCCGATGCACCGGCTATATAAAAATCGTGGAAGCGATTCAACTGGCTGCAAAAACATTGAGAGAAAATAAAAAAATAATTCTTAAAAAAATAGGGAAAGTGGGTTTTAACCATCCCAAATACAACGCCTATGAAAAAGCCATTGGACAAAATCCCTTTGTGGATGATTTAAAATTCGACAATATGCTCTACTCTGCCTTAAAATTCAGCGACTATCCCAGGGCAAAGATTCTAAAAATCGATGTGTCAGACGCGGAAAAACTGAAGGGCGTTGTCCGAGTCTTTACAGGCAAGGATATCCCGGGCGAGCGATATAACGGGTTGATTGTGAACGACTGGCCCGTGATGGTAGTAGAAGGTGAAACCACCCGGTATATCGGTGATGTACTGGCCGGGGTAGTGGCAACATCTGAGACAATTGCCAGGAAAGCAGTGAAATTGATAAAAATAGATTATGACGTATTGGAACCGCTGACAGATATGCTGGAGGCAGAGGAAAGTCTGATAAAAGTTCATAAAAAAGGAAATCTCCTGGAAACCTGCGTGATCAAACGGGGAGACCCTGTGGATGATGTATTAAAAAACTCAGCCTATGTGGTGAACAGCCGGTATGAGACCCAGCGGGTGGAACACGGGTTCATGGAGACCGAAGCAGCCACTGCCCTGCCCGGGCAGGGGGATGGTATTGAATTGTACTCCCAGACACAAGGGGTTTATGAGGACCGGAGACAAATTGCCCATATCCTTGGATTGCCGCAGGAAAAGGTAAAGGTGACCCTGGTACCCAACGGCGGTGGATTCGGCGGCAAGGAAGATATGACGGTTCAAAGCCATGCGTGCCTGTTTGCCTACCTTTTAAAAAAACCGGTTAAACTGCATCTCAATCGGGAGGAATCCATCCGCATGCACCCCAAACGTCATCCCATGATCCTTGACTATACGGTGGGCTGCGACCAAAAGGGCAAATTGACGGCTGTCAAAGCCCGGATAAAAGGAGACACGGGTGCTTATGCCTCAGTGGGCATGAAGGTGCTGGAACGGGCAGCGGGTCATGCCACGGGCGCTTACCATGTACCCCATGTGGATATAGAGGCCAAAACCCTCTATACCAACAACATCCCCTGCGGCGCTATGAGAGGATTCGGTGCCAACCAGGCCACCTTTGCCATGGAAGGCTGCATAGATGAACTGTGTGAAAAAGGAAACTTCGACCCCTGGCAGTTTCGCTACGATAATGCCCTGGTGAACGGCTCAATGACTGCCACAGGTCAGATTCTCCACAAAGGGGTGGGGGTCAGGGAGACGCTGCTGGCTGTGAAAGATGAATATAAAAAGGCCAAAACCACAGGTCTTGCCTGCGGTATCAAAAATTGCGGCATTGGCAATGGTATGTCGGATTTCAGTGAAGTGAAAATCGAGATAAAATCAGCCGATCATGTGGTACTCCATCACGGCTGGACAGAGATGGGCCAGGGGGTGCATACAGTGGCTGTCCAGGTCCTCTGCCAGGAGACGGGTATCGATCCCAATTTAGTGGAGGTGATCGTTAGTACACCGAATGAAGCTAGGTCAGGCATGACGACCTCCAGCCGGGGGACGTCTTTGGTGGGTAATGCTATTATCGAGGCGGCTAAAGAATTGAAAGAGGACCTAAAAACAAAATCCCTTGAACAATTAAAAGGAAAAATCTACTTCGGACGATGGAGTTTCGATGAATCCACCAAACCAGGTGCAACAGGACCGGTAATTACCCATTATTCTTACAGTTACGCCACTCAATTGGTGGTGCTGGATGAAAAGGGAAATGTGGATACGGTTTATGCGGCCCATGACGGGGGAAAAATCATCAATCCTGCGCTTTTTGAGAGTCAAATACAGGGGGCGGTTCATATGGGGGTGGGATATGCACTGACTGAGGAACTGCCAATGGAAAGTGGATACCTTCAAAGTACTAAATTAAAAGACCTGGGAATTCTAAAGGCTCATGAGACACCGCGCATTGTGGTCAAAGGAGTGGAGGTCAAAGACCCGCTGGGGCCCTACGGCGCCAAAGGCGTAGGCGAAATCGGACTGGTGCCCACTGCTGGGGCAGTGGCCAATGCGCTCTTTCAATTTGACAAAATCCGGCGATATAAATTACCAATGATGCGGAAAAAATAAAAAAAGTTTTTGCCGCGGATAAACACGGATGAACACGGATGAATTATTAAAAAAGGGAGCATTGAATGAAAAATAAAAATAAACAAGAGCAACTGGAAAAACTTTTAAAGGAACGGATACTTATCCTGGATGGAGCTATGGGTACCATGATCCAGGGATATAAACTGAGCGAGGCAGAGTTCCGAGGAGAACGATTTAAAAGACACCCGGTAGAGGTTATGGGTAACAATGACCTGCTCTCTATCACACAGCCTGAAATCATTCAAGATATTCACAAAACGTTTCTTGAAGCAGGGGCGGATATTATCGAGACCAATACCTTTAATTCCAATGCGATATCCCAGTCAGATTACAAGATGGAGGAGCTGGTATACGAACTCAATGTAGCCGGCGCCAGGAATGCACGGGTGGCTGTGAATGAGATTGAAAAGAAATACCCAGGAAGACCGCGATTCGTGGCAGGTGCGCTGGGGCCAACGAGCAAAACCTTATCCATATCTCCCGACGTCAATAACCCGGGATTTCGGAGTATCACCTTTGACCAAATGGTGGCGGCCTATGCCGAGGCTGTGAAGGGACTGGTGGACGGCGGGGTGGATATCCTGTTGATTGAAACTGTGTTCGATACATTAAATTGTAAGGCAGCGATCTACGCTGTAAAAACCTATTTTGAACACCATCATATCGAGCGTCCCATTATGATATCAGGTACCATTGTGAATGGAGGCGGCCGGACATTGTCAGGCCAGACGCCAGAAGCGTTCTGGTACTCTGTGGCCCATGCCAAACCGTTAAGCATCGGTCTCAATTGTTCATTGGGTGCTGAAGATTTGCGTCCTCATATACAGGCTTTATCTGAGGTGGCAGATTGTGCAGTCAGTGTCTATCCCAATGCAGGACTGCCCAATGCGTTTGGTGAATATGACGAGACACCCCTTCATATGGCGACTGTTATAGAGGATTTTGCCCATAACGGCTTTGTCAATATCGTGGGCGGCTGCTGCGGCTCCACTCCGGAACACATCCAAACAATCGCCAAACATGTAAAACCTTTTGCTCCACGGGTCATACCCAAATCATTGAACTATACGTTTCTCAGCGGATTGGAACCACTGATCATTAAAGAAGACAGCCTCTTTGTTAATATCGGAGAACGGACCAATGTCACTGGATCGGCCCGGTTTGCCAAACTGATAAAGAGTAAAAGATATGAAAAAGCCCTGGAAGTGGCCCGACAGCAGATTGAAAACGGTGCCCAGGCCATTGATGTCAATATGGATGAAGGCATGCTGGATTCGGAAAAGGAGATGACCACCTTTCTCCAATTGGCAGCTTCGGAACCGGACATTTCCCGGGTATCGGTGATGGTTGATTCCTCCAAATGGAGTGTCATCCATGCAGGGTTGAAATGCTTACAGGGCAAAGGAATTGTTAATTCCATCAGTTTGAAAGAAGGGGAAGCGTTATTTATCCAACATGCCAGGGAGATCATGAAGTACGGAGCAGCAGCGATTATCATGGCCTTTGATGAAGAGGGCCAGGCAGATACACTGGAACGCAGGTTGGAAATATGCTCCCGCGCCTATAAGATTCTAACGGAAAAAGTTGGCTTTCCAGAACGGGATATTATTTTTGATCCGAATATCTTTGCCATTGGCACTGGGATCGAGGAGCACCGCAATTATGCGAAGGATTACATCGAAGCCACCTGGCAGATCAAGCTGCGATTTCCCAATGTGTTGGTGAGCGGCGGTGTCAGCAATATATCGTTTGCTTTCCGCGGCAATAATCCCATCCGGGAGGCCATCCACAGTGTCTTTCTTTATCATGCCATAAAGGCGGGTATGACAATGGGTATTGTGAATGCAGGACAATTGGCGATCTATGAAGAGATACCCAAAGATTTACTGGAACGGATCGAGGATGTGGTTTTGAACAGAAGAGGGGATGCCACAGACCGTTTGCTGGAAGTGGCGGATTTTGTGGCAGGGACGGCTAAATCAGATAAAAAAGATTCCCAATGGCGGGAAAAACCAGTGCATGAACGGCTGAAACATGCATTGGTTAAAGGGATTTCCCAGTACATCGAGGAAGATACAGAAGCGGCCCGGTTGGAATTAAGAGAAGCCATCAAGGTGATTGAGGGGCCATTGATGGAGGGCATGAGCCGGGTGGGCGACCTGTTCGGTTCTGGTAAAATGTTCTTGCCGCAGGTGGTAAAAAGCGCCCGCGTGATGAAAAAAGCAGTGGCCCACCTCCTGCCCTTTATCGAAGCAGAAAAAGCCTCTGCCCAAGAGGACCCGCGAACCAGAACCAAAGGCAAGGTTTTAATGGCAACGGTTAAAGGTGACGTTCACGATATCGGCAAAAATATTGTAGCAGTGGTGCTGGGGTGCAATAACTATGAAGTGATAGACCTGGGCGTGATGCAGCCGGCAAACGAAATCTTGAAAAAAGCCAGAGAAGAGAAAGTGGATATTATTGGTTTAAGCGGTTTGATTACCCCTTCACTGGAGGAAATGGTAAAGATTGCCGCTGAAATGGAGCGTGAGGGATTGACGATTCCCCTCTTGGTCGGAGGTGCTACCACCTCCAAAATCCATACAGCAGTAAAGATTGAGCCGGAGTACAGTGGACCGGTAATCCATGTGTTGGATGCTTCCCGTGCAGTCGGTGTGGTGGGCAATCTGCTGCTGGTGAATGAAAAAAATAGAGACACCTACATTGAGCAAATAAAAAAGGAATACGCAGAACTGCGTTCCAAACGTTTATCGCTGATGGATGCTGCTCAATTCATATCCCTGAAGGATGCCCGGAAAAACAAATTTCAAATCGATTGGGGCTCTTACACGCCACCCAAACCCCGCTTATTGGGATTAAAAACCTTTACATCCTACCCAATAAAGGAACTGAGTCAATACATTGATTGGACCTTTTTCTTTAAGATATGGGAGTTGAAGGGGCGGTACCCGGAGATTCTATCGAATCCCGATCATGGGAAAGAAGCCTCCCAATTGTTTAATGATGCGCAGGAAATGTTAAAACAGATTGAAAAAGAGAATCTTCTCCAGGCCAATGGTGTAATTGGTTTGTTTCCTGCCAACACCATTAATGATGATGACATCGAAGTATACACCGATGAGAGCCGCAGCGAGGTATTGACAGTGATTCGGACCTTACGGCAGCAGATTAAAAAGACCGACAATTCAGCGAATATATCGTTAGCGGATTTTATTGCGCCTAAAGAGAGTGGAATGACTGATTATATTGGTGGGTTTGCGGTTACCGCTGGTTTGGGTATTGATGAAGCCATTAAAAAATTTGAAGCTGGGCAAGATGATTACAACACCATTTTAATAAAAGGGTTGGCAGACCGGTTGACTGAAGCCTTTGCGGAACGGCTGCATCAGCGGGTAAGGAAAGAGTTCTGGGGGTATGCATCGGATGAACATTTAACCATCGAGGAATTAATTAAAGAGAAATATAGAGGCATTCGGCCTGCGCCAGGATATCCTTCATGCCCGGATCATACAGAGAAACGGACGTTGTTTGAATGGCTGCGAGTACCGGAGCAAACTTCCATCGGCTTAAATGAGAATTGCATGATGCTTCCCGGTGCGTCGGTGAGTGGTTATTATTTTTCGCATCCCCAGTCCTTTTATTTTTTGATCGGCAAAATTGCAAAGGATCAGGCAGCAGACTATGCCGGACGAAAAGGGATGAATATCCAAACAGTGGAAAAATGGTTGGCACCGAGTCTGGGATATGAATCGGATAAATTAAAGTAAAATAAAAAAAATGAGATTTATCCCGCTAATTTGTATATAATAGAGTGGTAATGTTAAAAGATTCATGAAAAAAAATGAAAAAAGGGACCCACGCAGTTGCGAACACACAGAAGGGCACAGACCTTTTTTGTCATAATCTTCCTGTATTTTTTCTGTGTTTTTCTGTGTGTTCTGTGGGCTCTTAAAAAAAAGGAGGTAAACATGAAAAAAAATGTGTTGATCGGATTCTTTCTGATGGCGGCGTTGGTTTTGTTTACAGGAAATCTTTTCAGTGCTGCGCCTCCAGAGGGAAATACCCAGGGAGCACCCATTCCATCTGCCTGGAAGACGCTTAAAAGCATACAATCGTTGAAGAATTTTTGTCCAAAAGAAGTAAAACCAGGTGTCCTGGAATTCAAAATGGGTATCATTAAGCAGGCATTGGAAAAAGCCTGCATTAACGAATCAATAGTCATCCTGTATGTGGGAGGTGATGGTATAAGCTATAACCTTGGAACCTATGCCCCTATCCCTCCAAAGTCGAAGGGGGGGAAGCGAAGCCCTGTGGACCCACGGTTAATTAATCCCCAGCCAGAACCACCCAAAGATAAAAAAAGTATTATTAAAGGGCCCCCAAAGCCAGACCCACCGGATTGGAGCTCGATATCTTTGCTCAAACATATTAAGAAGATGCCCCCCACCAAAAAGTTCCTTGTACGGCTGAAAACAAAGCCAACACTCATATTTAAAGATGCCAAAGGGCAAACCAAAGCTGAGGTTGAACTTAACACTCAGAAATAGGAAAATCAAAAATACAATACAAAATGACTAACTTCTGAACAACTGACTCTCAAGTGATTTTAAAAAGCTTGAGAAGTCATCATTAAAAAGAGCTTTTAAAGGTATTGCTTTAATGTCTCAATGATTTCCAGGTTTTTTTCCAATCCCAGGTTTATGACTTGTTGAAAAATATCTTTTGAAATGGGATTCTCTTCAGCAAAGGCCTGGACTTCGACGATATTTCCTTTTTCAGAGGAAACGATATTGATATCCGCGTCTACCGAAACATCTTCCTTATAGGTCAAATCCACCAGTATTTCATCGTCTTTTACACCGATGGATACGGCTGCAATCCATTCTATGGTAGGAATATCCCGGATTTGGTTTTCATAGACCATATGGTGTAATGATTTGACCAGTGTCAGCATTCCGCCGTTAATGGAGGCGCATCGCGTACTGCCGTCGGCCTGGAGTACATCAGTATCTATAAAAATAGTCCACCCATCGATCATATCCAGGTCAAATGTGTTCCTGAGAGCCCGGCCCACAAATCGCTGGATTTCAATGTTCCGGTTATTGACCTTTTGCCTCTCTCGATTCTTTCGCTGACTGCCAGTGGAGCCAGGAAGCATCGAGTATTCTGCTGCAATCCACCCTTTACCGCTGTTCTTTAGAAAATAAGGCACCTTTGCATCACAGGTGGCGGTACATAATACCCGCGTGTCTCCCTGTTCAATTAAGGCTGAACCAGGTATGTTTTTTACGTAACCTGGGATTATTTTCATCTCACGTAGCTGGTGATTCTCTCTGCCGTCCTTTCTCATGGCTCTCTCCTCTCCTTAGTGGGCCTGGTTTTCCATCGATTGTGAAACCAGAACCACTGCTCCGGGTGTTTTCTTACGTTTTCTTCGATTAATGTGGTACAGTACTGGGTTAACTGTTGAATATCATTCTCCAGGTTACCGGTACCGGCAAAATGAATTTCCTCCAGTAAATCGAGTACTATTTTATCTTTTTCATAATGCACAAAAAGCGGGATCACAGGTTTTTCTTTTTTTAAATGCAGTAGAGACACTGAGGGCACTGCGCTTACTTTATGTCCGAAAAAATCCACAAATACAGCTTCTTTTTCAATGGTGTTCTGGTCGATCAACACGCAGACAATGCAGTTCTTCTCCAGCATTTTCAGCATCGTACGAATTGAATTTTTTTTGTAAATGATAGTGGCCCCCATCTGTTCCCTGGATTGTTTGACCAATTTTTCCACCAATGGATTATCCGATTCCCTGGCGATAGCGAGGACTTTGGTATTTATTTTCTTCTTGAGAATAAAAGGTATCAGCTCCCAGTTTCCAAAATGGGCGGTAAATAGAATGACGCCTTTCTTTTTTTCAAGAGCCCTTTCCAGGATTTCGATATTATTGAGTTCAATTTTTTTTAATATTTTTTCAGGAGTTTTCTTAATGAATAAATAAATAATTTCAATAAATATTGAAGAAAAATGGCGGTAAATGTCATTTATCAGTTTTGATTTTTTTTCTTCCGAATATTGGGGGAAGGCAATACCCAAATTTTTTTCTACTATCCCCATATGCTTTTTACCGATATGCCGGGCAAGAAACCCCACTACTCTTTTGTTAAAGTTAAGAAGGAACAAGGGTGAGACCTTTATCACCATGACAAAAGTCATAAAAAGCATATATTCAACGCGATGTCTTAGTGTAATTCTTTTTTTCTGCATTTTCCAAAAGATATCCCATTAAGTCAATATTAAATTTTATACTATTTTGCGCATAAATTAAAGGGATATTCTTTAAATTTATTCCTCCTAATTTTATAAAATCCTTTTTCGTACATACCAGGTAATCGATTTTTTTCTCCTTTCTTAACCGGTTTAACGTTTTTATCTCATCCTCAGTATAGGCATGATGGTCGCTGAAGCCTCTAAATTCCTTCAGATTAAAAACAGAGAGATCGTTCTTAAATCTTAAATTATCCCCCAGCGCTGAAAAACCAAACAAGGAGGCACCGGCCACATCCACCCTTTTTCCTTCAATATCGAAAAAATGTTCGGGTTCAAAATGGTAAATCCCACAGATGGCTGGTTTGAATCTTTTTTCATCTTCATCGTTTAAATAGGTATTGTAAAAAAAAATAAAATCTTCGTTTTTCATTAAAAATTTAAAGTTCCTGAGGTAGTAGTAAGGATGATTTGGGTTAAACAGCATTATTTTTATATCTTTCCAGATATGGGTGGTTTGAAAACCGTCATCCATCAGGATGATGTTATTCCTGTCCTGGATGGCTCGTTCTATGGATAACTGTCGATTTTTTCCCACATAGATATCCTGTCGGGGGAACCTCCTCTGAAATAAAATGGCCTCATCCCCCACCTCTTTGAAACTGTGATAAGACTGAACCTTTGTGCATTGGTTTTCAAATTTTGATTTATACCCCCGGGTGATAATGGCAAATTTGATATTTTTTTTCTCAAAATGTTTCCCGATTTCCTTTACCAGAGATGTTTTGCCAGTACCACCAAAGGATAGATTATCAATGGAAATAATCAGGACGCCCGGAAATCTTTTTTGTTTCAGTGATTTAAGTGTTAGATTGATAAGGGAAAGTGTCTTAAAAATAATAGATACCCCGTTCAACAGGAAGCGTCTTAGTTTATAAATTGTTGAATCTCCTTTAATATGAATTGAATGGACCCTTTTCTCCTAGTAACGGAATAGAGGGCATCACGCTCTATATCTTTAAAATTTGTTTTTTCAATTTGGAGCAAAAAATTTGATAATTCTTTGGAGTTATTGATAATATGATAGATGCCCTTTTCTGCCAGTTCTCTGCCAATGGCGGGAAAGTTGTTATAATAAGGACCGCCAACGATTAATTTTCCCATGACTGCAGGTTCGTACAAATTATGGCCGCCCACCTTTGGTTCCAATGTACCACCCATAAATACGATATCTGTTATTTTCAAGATATTAAACAGATATCCCATCCTGTCAAAAATCAATACATTCTGCCAGGTGTTGGTTCCGGAGGTTTTGCTCCAGATGGAAAAGGTGACCTGGTGGTGTTTAAGTAATTTTTCAATTTCTTCCACCCGTGTAAGGTGCCTGGGTGCAATGATAAATAAAAAATCCTGACACAGTGTATTGATTATTGGAATCACCAGTTTTTCATCGCTCAGGTGGCTGCTGGCAATGGTAACGATTTTTTTCTCCTTATTGGCATTTTTCCCTATTTTCAGGAAGTTTAATATTTCCCGGTCCGGCGGCAGGTGTTCTAAAGCATTAAACGCTTCATCCGCTTTGATATTGCCGCAAACAGCAATTTTTTCTCCAGGAATGTTTAAGTGTTGGAATCGTTCTTTATAGAGGTCTGCCTGCACCAGGAACCGGTCAATTTTATTAAAAAATGCTTTCAGTAGAAACGCACACCTTTTATAACGTTTAAACGCCGCATCCGAGATTCTTCCGTTTATGAGTAAAATCGGGATTTTTCTCTCTTTGGTAATCGATATCCAGTTGGGCCATATTTCCAGTTCGTTCAGTATCAACAGTTCAGGGTTTATTTTTTTTATGAATTTTTTGATGGTAAAGGAGAAATCAAGGGGTGCGTTTATTATTTTTATTTTTTTGTATTGTTGTAGGGCGAATTCATAGCCTGCCGGAGTAGTAACGGAGAGGATAATCTCTTTTCTTTTGTATTTTTCGTTTAATTTTTTTATTAAATTTTTCAGGCTTCTCACTTCTCCCACGGAGACAGCGTGAATCCACAACCGTTTTTTATCACTGTATTTTATGTCTGGTGATAATCGGTACTTCAGGATGGAACGGTATTCTTTTTTAAACAGGTATTTTGCCCAGAAAGGCAGCGTAAAAATGATGATAAAGATGTACATAAGGTCGAAAAGAATCATCACATAATTATAACATAAGTTTGACCAGGATTCACCCCCATCTGGTAAATGGGGTGTGAGACAATTTTATGATAGCCCTCATCTAATCGCCCGATATTCCCAATAATCCTCCCATCGATTGCTGAAAAGACAGCACCTTAATGCAATAATATTATTTGCTCCTTTAACAGTCC